>ODAI014076475.1_pt1 | contig 14743 bp, 9 predicted proteins | sample 1539321 | NCBI WGS metagenome assembly ODAI01 (sample SAMN02144231, study PRJEB22623) | gut metagenome | biome: sheep rumen | host: Ovis aries | place: New Zealand
AGGAAGTGTAAACTCTGTATTAAAACCGGAAAGAGCATACTGATCAATAATACCGTCGTTATCTGTATCTTTGGTAAGGGCCTGACACATGCTCTCAAAAGTTTCCCAGGTCCATTTGCCTTTTCTCTGAAGATTATATGGCTCATCAGGGTCAAAACCGTTTTCCTGAAGAACTCTTTTATTAAAGAAAATAACCTGACGTGGTTCAGGCTTTCCTACAGAAAAGGTATAGCCCGGAAGAACTGAACAAACAGCTTTATTCCATTTTTTATCTTTCCAGTTAATATCAGGCACCTTTGAAAGGTCTGCCCAAAGTTCGTTTGCAGCACCAGTTAAAGCCGAACGACTGTCTATAACAAAAATGCGGGCATCGTCTCCACCGGTTATACAATAGTTTGCAACCTCAGAAGGATGATCTGACCAGCCGGCGCCAAGATCTTTCTGAATTACTTTGAAATTATAGGTATCTTCAAGACTCTTTCTAAAGGCTCTCTGATCTTCTTCGAATTTTGAAGAGGGAGCTGCATTTGGGTTTGACCACCAGTCATTGATATAAACTGTGAGTCCTCCAAAATCATAAGCTTTCTTTGTTTTTGGATCTTTAAAGAACTTTTCTCCGGCAACTACTGTTTTATTTTTTGAAGCCTTAGCCTTTTTAGAAGACTTAGCTTTTGCAAAAGTTGGCGCAGCAAGGATACACATTGCAGCTACAAGCATCACTGTTATTTTTTTCATTTTACGATTCCTCCAAAAATCATTACGAAAATTTTTCAAATATTTTATCCCAGTCATCAGATGCTGATTTTTTTGATGAGAGGGCGTTTTCCTTTATAAAGGCTTCGAGCTGTGCAAGCTGATTTTCTACCGCTTTTGGAGACGGACCTCCAGTAATGGTACGTGCATTTACACACTCATTAGTTGTGATTTTCTGAAAAATGTCTTTTGTAAAAAGTTCCGATTCTTTTTTGAATTCTGCAAAATCAAGATCTTCAAGACGACAGTTTTTTTCTATTGCTGTGCGTACAAGTCTTGCAGAAACACCGTGGGCTGTTCGGAATGGCATGCCTTTTCGAACTAGATAATCTGCAACATCTGTTGCATTAAGATAACCACCTTCGCAAGCTTGAACCATTTCTTTTTTGTTCCAGTCTGCAGTTTTTACCATTTGTGTAAAAATCTGAAGTCCCGAAAGTACAGTATCGTAGGCTTCAAAGAAAGATGATTTATCTTCCTGCATGTCGCGGTCATAAGAAAGAGGAAGGCCTTTCATCATTGTAAAAAGTGCAACCATATCTCCATAAACGCGACCTGTTTTTCCCCTTATAAGTTCTGCAAAATCTGGATTTTTTTTCTGAGGCATAATGGAAGAGCCTGTACTCCATTTTTCGCTGAGTTCTACAAAGCCAAACTCTGTTGTAGACCAAAGGACTATTTCTTCGCAGGCACGAGAAAGATGCATTTGAATTAAAGAAAGGGCTGCTGCAGTTTCGAGGTAATAGTCGCGGTCAGAAACTGTATCAAGAGAGTTTTGGGTAACTCCGGCAAAATCCAGCAAAGAAGCTTCGTATTCGCGGTTTAATGGAAGACCGCTTGTTGCAAGGGCACCTGAACCAATAGGGCTAAGGTCCGCACGTTTTGCTGCATCTGAAAGTCTTGTAAAATCACGGGTAAACATCCAGGCCCAGGCACACAAATGTTGTGCCAGAGTTACAGGCTGGGCATGCTGCATATGAGTAAAGCCCGGCATAATTGTTTCTTTATTTTTTTGCGCAATTGATGTAAGAGTTTTTAACAAAGCCAGCAGTTCTTTTTGCATTACCCTTATCTGATGTTTTAAGTAGAGGCGTTCATCCAAAGCAATCTGGTCGTTACGGCTGCGGCCTGTATGAACTTTTTTACCAGGCTCGCCTATTCTGTCTGTAAGGGTTGCTTCGATAAAGGAGTGAATATCTTCGGCAGATAAGTCTACGGTGAAAGTTTTTCCATCTTTGTCTTTACCGCTAAGCAGGTCGTCTTTTATAGAAAGCAGGCCCTGCACTATCTGCTTTTCTTCATCTTTTGAAATGAGCTTTTGCTTTGAAAGCATTTTTGCATGAGCAATACTTCCTTCTATATCAACCATTGCCATGCGCATATCATCTTTTATTGAAGTTTCAAACTTTACTGCAGCAGCGTCAGGGCCTTCAAGAAAACGTCCGTGCCAGAGTGCCGCATGATTATCTTTTGTTATTGTTCCGTGAGTAGACATAATTTTATTATATATGATTATATGGGTAGTTTCAATTATAATAACACATTCAAATTGTAAAGTTCAGGTACTCCCGTGGAAAATACCAACCGGTTGCGGGCTGAGCTGGGTTGTGAAGAGATTATTTCTTTAAAATAAAAAAAGGACACCTTATAAAAGATGTCCTTTTTATTCACTTTAGATGATTACGAATTATTCGTTGATGTCATCCAAAGCAGCCTGGAGTTCGTTTCTCATAGATTCGATTGTTTCCTGTGGATCTGCACCGGCACAAACTGACCATGAAATTGGAGCCCAGTTGAAGCCTGGAACAAGCCAAGCATCCCAAGACTTAGAGTTGTCCATCATGTACTGCATTGTTTCATCAACAGCACGTGTATCGCGGAATGAACCGTAGTAGTATTCCTTCCAAGAATCTTCATCTTCATATCCTGGAACATCATCTGACCAGAAGTCATAAATCTTGAAGATCTTGTTAACTTTTTCCTGTGGATAGTAAGCAGGAATGATGAGCATGTTGTCCTGGTTCATAGTAAAGTATTTTCCGTCACCGCTAGGTCCAAGAGGGAAACATACCATACCCCAGTCATCCTTCATGTCTGCGAGCATACCATTTGGCTGTGCATCGTATTCCTGATCGTTGTAGAATGCTGTGAAACCATTCAAGAAGTCAGACTTGAAGTAGTCCCAGTTAGCACCTTCCTCAGCAGGTTTGTTGTACTTTGTAAAGATATCTTTAACCCAGTTCCAAGCTTCCATTGTCTTGTCGCCTGTATCGAGGTAAAGTTTACCATTTGAATCACGACCTGTAATCTGTCCACCGTTAGAGTAGATAGCAGGAGCAGCAAATTCTGAGTTGAAACCAGAAAGAGCATACTGATCGATGATACCATCGTTGTTTGTATCTTTTGTCAAAGCATCACACATTTCTTCGAACTTAGCCCATGTCCATTTTCCAGCTTTCTGGAGATCATATGGTTCATCTGGATTAAATCCGTTTTCCTGAAGAACGCGTTTGTTGAAGAAGATACACTGACGTGGTTCTGGCATACCAACAGCGAATGTATAGCCTGGGAGAACTGAACAAACAGCTTTGTTCCACTTTTTCTTGTTCCAGTCAATATCAGGAACCTTAGAAATATCAGCCCAAAGACCGTTCTGAGCACCGCTCAAAGCTGAACGCTGATCGATGATGAAGATACGAGCATCGTCACCACCTGTGATACAGTAGTCAGCTACTTCTGCAGGGTGTCCACCCCAACCAGCCTGAAGGTCTTTCTGAACTAACTTGAAGTTATATGTTTCTTCAAGATACTTGCGATAGTTAGCCTGATCTTCCTGTGATTTAGAAGCTGGTAAAGCATCTGGGTTTGACCACCAGTCGTAAATTGTAACTTCCATTCCACCGAAGTCATAAGCTTTCTTTGTTGCAGGGTCTTTTTCTACCTTCAACTTAGAATAGTCACCATTTGCAGCAGCTTTAATTGCAGCAGCAGATGATCCGCCTTTCTTGTCACAACCAGCAAGAGCCAAAACGAGCACTGCTGACAATGCAACTAACGTAATTTTTTTCATAAAAAAAACTCCTTTTTTTTATTTTTTATAAGCCCAAGGGCAAATAATCAATTTAATATATAGTATAACACCTAAATTTGTATTTGTAAAATAAAAATTTAGGTGAAATATCTTATTTTTATTAGGTAAAATACCTCTTTTTAACTACATCTTAACACCAGTACTTGCCAAGCTTTCTACGAAGAGTCTCTGGCAGAATACGTAAAGAATAATTACAGGGAAGATTCCAAGAAGCATTGCTGTAGAAAGTACTGCGTTTGCATAACCTACAGGAGCAATTACGGAACCAACACCGTTATTCAAGGCATTAAGATAAATACCAAACTTATCAACTACAGTTGTAAGAGCAATAGAAAGCATCTTTACGTTACCTAAGAAGAGGTTTGAGTAGAAGCTGTCTGTCCACTGCCATACAAATGAGAACAAGAAACAAGAAGTAATAATTGGCTTAGCACCAGGAACCATGATTCTAAAGAAGGTTGCAAATGGTCCACAGCCGTCTACATAGGCAGCCTCTTCAAGTTCAAATGGGAAGCCCATAAAGAACTGACGGATCATAAAGATATACAAACCGTTCTTTAAGCCCTGTCCTGTAAGACAAAGCAGAATGTATGGAATAATATTACCCCGCAGGTTTATTGTTTTTCCAAAGAAATTAAAGTAACGGAAATGCAGGAACAAAGAAGTAGAAATTGTCTGTGGAGGAATTACGATTATGAGAATAACGCAGAAGAACCAGAATTTCTTGAGCGGAAACTGGAATCGTGAAAATCCGTAACCAACAACACTACATACACAAACCTGAATAATAGATACAAGCAGAGAAACCCATACCGTATTAAACAAAGTCGTTTTGTATTCAATAATTGTTGATGCAATTTTCCAGTTATTTAAAGAAAAGTGCTTTGGAACAAGAATGATTGTTGTATCATACAAGTCTCTTTCTGACATCAAGCTTACCGAAATTTTATTTAAGATAGGCTGGATAATCATAAAGCACATACCGAACAAAAGGATGCCTCTGAAAATTGAGATGGCATACTTTTTGATTGTTTCCTTAAGAAGAATACCATCCGAAGCCTCGTTACGCTCCCAGAAGGTTGCGTGTACAGGTGCAGAGGAATTCAATGCTGTAGGAGTCATTTCTTTCTTACTTTTCTTAGTCATAATTGTATACCACCTTTGAAATAATCAGTGAGGAAATTCCAATCAAGGCAATACATACAATGAAGTATGCCCATGCCATTGCAGAACCAAATCCATACTGAAGGGCAATTACGTTGTCGTTGATTTTTGTCATAATCTGGTTATCTGATTTCATGAAGAAGTCAACGATTGTATAAACCCAGCAAACAGGAAGAAGTGGACTTACCATTGGAACAGTAATCTTACAAAGACTTTCCCAAGCTGTACAACCTTCCATCTGGGCAGCTTCGAACATACTAGGAGAAATATTCTGAAGACCAGAAAGGAAGATGATAATCTGAATACCCGAAGCCATTGCAACGTCGTAAATTGCATCGATGATTTCGAATACCTTTGCAAACATTTTTGAACTGATACCGCCCAAACCCTGTGTATTAGGAACAAGAACTTTTTCAAGAACCTGTGTAATGGTGTTTGCACTACCCGCTTCTTCGATTGTATCTTTAAGCTGTGCCATGAGGGAGTTGTTATTTTCAAGACCAACAAGAACACCAGAAGAAAGAATTACAGCAAGGAAGAAGATTGAACGTGCAAGAGTTCGTCCCTTGAAGTTCTGATTCAAAAGCAAAGCAACAAAGAAACTGAATACAATTGTAGCAATTGAACGGAAGAACATCTGAACAATTCCTTCTACAAGCATTCGGTTAAACTCAGCATCGATTAAGAAAGCTCTCTTAAAGTTTGCAAAATGATTATAGGCAAGCTCAAAGCCCTGAGTAGAAATTGTTACATCAGAAAGAGCCATGTTAAGCGACTGAACAAGCGGCTTAAGCATAAAAAATATAAATCCAATTATAAAAGGCAGAATAAAGAGATACCCGTAAAGGGCTCGTCTGCCCATAAGACCAACTTTTCTTTTTTTCATTTTAGTCCTCCACCTTCAAAACTCTGTAATTTCTTTCAGGAATATTTTTTCCCGAAGGTGTTCTGTAACTCTTGTATCCGAAGTTTACATATACTACATAACCGTTATCGAAGGTTGTTTTTGCAACCTGGTCAGCAACATATTCATGGTCAACGATAAGGCTGTTTGCTACAACGCTGATTTCCTTATTGTATCTTTCATAAGAATCCTGGAACTGATCTTTCCATGAATCAAAGTGACTTGAATAATATTCTGTATAATAAGTTTCCTGGAGCTTCATAGCAGAAGCAGCCATGAATGTATAGTAAAGTCCGGCAGCAGTTTCTGCAGATTCAAGAATAATCTGGTCTTTTTCATAACCAAGATTGATTGGAGAACCGGCATAGTTTACATAACCATGAAGTGCAATCTGATAGAAAGGAACTGTTGCGTCAACAATTGCATATGCATTTCCATGAAGATCCATGTTTGTAACAAAATCTACATATTTAAGTGCATAATCATTGCCGGCATTTATAATTATGCCAAGTCCTTTTTCTTTTGCTTCCTGCATCTTTTCTACCTGAGCCTGTTTAGCAGAAGCACGGGTAGTAAGATGGCGGTCATTAAAGTCTGAAGAAAGGTTCTTTCCGTTATCTCTATATGAAATACCGTCTAAGCCAAGCTTAACAGCCTTATCGGCAAATACATCAGCAGCCTTATCGCGGAGCTCCTGTTTAAGAAGATAGTAAGGATCGCGTGCAGTATTTTTTCCGTACCAAAGCTCTGAATATTCATTAAGTTCACAAAGCTCATCACTTACAAATCTTGCAGCATCGCGGTAACTGAAGAAGCCGTTATGCAAGCCTGTTCTGTACTGAGTCTGGATTGTTCCGTCAAGATAGATTTTAGCAGATGTATCTTCTACAGAAGTGAGCATCTTCTTAAAATCAGAAGTGCCGCCAAGCTGTTTAATAAATCTTACCTTGTTCATCATCTTTGGACGAATACCACCATTAATAAAGCCCGAAAGCTTGTAATTAATGTCTCCAAAGCCCATGTCATCAATTTCATTAATGATTTTTCCAGCTTCATCATAGGTTGTAAGAGCATAAGGGCGTGTTTTTGGCATACCCATAACCTGCTGCTTCTTTTCAATAGCACCAATGAGTTCTACTACGACAGGAACATTCTTATTAGCAGTTTTCTTAGCACCGGCAAAAAGATAATTTCTATATTCCTTTGCCATATCTACATAAGAAGTACTGTCTACGAAACGGAATTCCTGAACAATATGTTCGCCTACAGGAAGATTGTTTTCAAAGCTGAACTGAGCATTTGTAGTTCTTGTTGTTACTTCATACTGTTCATTATGAAGCATACGGAAATCGGCACGTGCATAGTTGTAGCTTCCAAGTTTTCCTGCAATTTCTGCGGTTACACCACCATATTCAGCACCCTGCTCTATTACAGAAATAAAGCTTGAGTCTCCGTTCGCAATTCCGAATACCGGATATGAAGCGCGGGTTTCGGTAATAACAGCTTTACGATCCATTGCATAATCCCAACCATAGAAGTCGGCATAGTAACCGTTCTGGCGTGTTTTACCATTATTAAAGTTGATAATACTTCCGCCACCTTCAGGAATAAGGATGTATCCGGTATCCTGTGGTCCGCCAGCTCCAAAATATGGAAGTGTAGACAAAAGAATAATCGGATATTTTAGGCGGTATGAAATATCATCAAATGGAATATCAATTACAAAGCCCTTGTCTGTAAGCTTATAGATTACACTTAAGTTGAAAGCCGGAACTTCCTTAATGTTAGATTCCTTATACAATTCCTTGTTTTCAAGATAATCTTCATAAGTAAAGCCCTGTTTTGCAAATACTTCTTCCATCTGCTCTTTCAAGAAGGTCTGGATATTTTCCCATACAAGATAGAGAGGTTCATCTTCCATCTTAGGATATTTTGTGAGCATTGATTCAAGTTCTGCACCCTTGAAACTGCTTACAGTATACTTGTGGTAAGCGCGTTCCATGGCACGAATTTCGCTCTTTGGAAGTCCTTCCTGCCATTTATCAAGTTCTGACTGATAAAGTATAAGAGGGAATACATATTCGCGGTCCATCTGACCAACTGTATAATCTACCCTGATTTCCTGGCCATTCTTTGAAACAGTATAGAACTTTCGCTGAACACTGTTTGTGTACAAATCATAAGTATCTTCGCTTCCGTTTTCGGTAGAATACTTAATAAGGAAGGTAGACATCATGTTGTTCTTTTCTTTTGGAAGAGCCATAGGATCCGATTTTGCTTCCGGAGGGTTTGAATACCAGATTTTTCCTGTATCTTTCTGAGTTATTTCAAACTGAGTTGTTGCAGGATTAAGTTCAAACTTAAAGTTCTTGTTTTCAAGAACATAACTTTCCGGCTGTTTTTCTTCATCATATTCATAATACTCAAATGGAGGCTGAACAGCTTTTCCAACCTGAATGAGTCTTAATACGATATATGTTAAAAATCCAAGAAGGATAACTACAAAACCAAAGCCAATCCAGAATTTTTTTGTTGGTTTATGGAACTCAAACTTCTTTGTCTTCATAGGTTTTGGAGGTCCAATATACCAGTCCGGATACTTTGAGCGTTTAGCCTTCTTAGCTTTCTTTTCTTTAGGGGCCTTTTCTTCTTTAGGAGCTTTAGTAGCTTTTGGCTCTTTAGCAGCCTTAGCTTCTTTTGGGGCCTTTTCTTTCTTTTCTTTTGGTTCTTTCACCTTACTTTCCTTTACTTCAGGTATTTCCTGTATTGGAGCCTGAGTGATTTCTTCGTCATTTTTTTCTGCCATAATAAATCCTCCTCCGTCAGTTCAACCTGAATATTACTTCTCGTCCAAGAGAAACAAAGTAAGCAATACCCTGAGAAATCATACTAAAGAACAAAAGTACGATAAAGATGAATACCAGCATTCCAAAAATTGTAAAGATGGTAAACATGAGTGTTTTGAAAAATCCATACTGATGAATCATCATCATTGCCATGAATATAAGGATTCCACACCATACAATCGAAATGTTATTAAAGATTGTATAGAAAGCAACTTCATCACGAGTAACAAAGTTACTTACAATAATGATTGGAATCTGAATAAGCGGATATGGAGCCAAAGCATAGGCAGTACCCATGTAAATGTCGCCAAGATGTCCTTTTCCGTCGAAGAGGGTTGTTAATGCCCAGTTACAGATACAGAAAATTCCAAGTGGAAGAAGAACTGTTGCAAATTCTTCAAAAACATTTACAGTTTCCCAGTGAACGTTCATTACAACAAAGCTTGTAAATCTTAAACGCCAGATTTGTGTCAAAAGTGTAAGAAATACAATAAAGTTTGCTGCAGCATATGAACCCCTTTTGGCATGAATTAAATCCCAAAAGCCGTCTGCCGGATGCACTATTACATAAAGAGCATACTTGAGAGTATCAAAGAAGCGTGCGTATGTTGCTTTGAGTGTTAATTTCTTTAAACGACGTGTTACAAAGTTACTCATAGTGATTTAATCTCCCATCTTATAAATTTAACCCATCGTACGATGAGAGGTATTACAATTAAAGCAATTACGATTGCAGCAATCCAGCCAAAGTTAGCTTCAATCCATTCCTTGCGGTAGTATTTGAAAGCCTTTGAATAGTCAAGACTGTCGCGTTTGAGTTTAAAGTAATCCATTGCTTCTTTGTATTTTTTCTGGCGCAGATATGATTTTCCAAGACCGATATATGCAAGGTCATAGTTACCGTTTAAGGCAAGAACCTTTGACCAGGTATCGGCAGAATCGTCATAAGCACCTACTGCAAACTGTTCTGTAGCCTTGTAAATAAGGTTACCGTAATCTGTAGGAGTAAAGACTGTAATAGCAGCGTTTGTTGAGTCTACTACAAACAAATCTTTTCCAATGTGTTCAAGAGAAGCCGGTTTACGGAAGAAACCATCTACGTTACCACGACCACCAAAGGCAAACAAAAGGTAACCCTGATTGTTGTAAGCAAAGATTCTTCCGCGGGTTTCATCAAGAGCAAGATAAACTTCGTTATCCAGAACAGTTACGTCAACAAACTTTGATGAACCTTTAATACCGGCGGCATTACTCCACTCCAGGTCTCCGATTGGTGGTTCGTATCCGTTGTTTACAAGAATATCATTTCCAAGAGCATTCAAGCGGCGCAGAGGCTTAGCTTTTCCTGAGTGAAGATCCCATTCCTGGAAAGATTTTGTTACGGCATAGATAAAGCCTTCGTTGTCCATATAGCAGTTTGAATATTCTGTAGGAACAAACAAAACCATACGGGCTTTCTGAGCTTCGGTTGCAAACTTTTTCCACAAGCGGTCAGCTGCGTTTACCATAACTTTTGTAGCACCGTAGTAGCCTTTAAATTCTCCATCATACTCATACTTGATAAAACCTTTGTTTACGTTCTTTGAAAGAATGTAAATACGGCCTTTAGGATCGGCAATTACCTTTGTAGGAAGGAATGCCTTATCCTTTTCGTAAGTTGGATCATCAGGCTCTGTAATAACATCAATTAAATTGAGGTCATTATCTACTTTAAGAACACGTCCATTATCTGTATCGGCAATAAGCATTGTGCCGTCTTCGCAGATAAAAATATCTTGAGGAGCACTAAAGCGGTTATTTTCGATAAGTGGACTTGGGTTTACATGATCAATTACACGAAGAGGAACAAGAGTTTTGTTCTCTGTGTATTCAAATTCAATGATACGGTTATTATCTGTATCACAAAGGTACATGCTGTTTCCGTATGCAAACAAGGATGTTGGATTCTTAAGCGGTGTATCAAGCTTGAGATCATTTGCATAGAATACATGTGAAACACGATATGTATCAGGAGACTTTTCAATTTCATCCCAGTAGTTATAGATGTATGTATCACCACGGGCAAAAAGTCCTGCACAAAGTGTAAAGAGGCATGCTGCCAGTAAAATAATCTTACTTTTATTCATAGCACTAATCCTTAAGGCCCGAAGATGCCATTGTTTCCATAATCTGACTCTGAGAGAAGATAAAGAATACAATTGGCACAGACATTGTAAATACGATAACAGCGTTCTGCTGTCCCATACGGGCAATAACGTTCTGACCAAGCTGAGTAAGAGCATAAGAGAGCATCTTCTTAGACTCGGTATAGATTGTCTGTGTCTGAGGGTTATTCCACAAGTTCTGGATAGAGAAAATGGAAATTGTAAGCCAGGCAGGACGAACGTTAGGCATTACGAGCTTCCAGAAAATTGTAAACTCGTGTGCACCGTCTATTTTTGCAGCTTCAATAAGAGACATTGGGAAACCATCGATAAACTGCTTCATAAGGAAGAGTCCCATAGAACCACCAATAGCAGGAAGGATGATTGACCAGTAAGTATCTACAATGTGAAGCTTACACATAATCAAATAGTTAGGAATACCTGTTACATAACCTGTAAACATCAGGGCAACTACAGCCATGCGGAAGAAAAGATTTCCACCAGGGAAACGATATTTTGCAAGAACGTAAGCAGCCATTGAAGCAAGGATTACGTGTCCTACAGTTCCTACTACAGTTACAAAAAGAGTATTCCAGATATATCTTGTAAGTGGAACCCAACCCTGGCTCAAAGTAACGAACAAGTCTGAGAAGTTATCGAAAGTTGGATGAATTGCAAAGAAGTTAGGCGGTCTTTTCAAAACTTCATCAAGAGGCTTGAGAGAGTTAGAGATTGCAAATACAAGAGGAGAAATCATCAGTATTGAACACAAACCAAGGAAAATATATACACCAATATCGCCACCAAGAGAACGGTTAGGTTTTCTGCGGTGTTTGTAGTGATGTATTGTCATATCTTTATACATATTTTTAGCCATATACATCCCCCTCTATTAGTGTCCTACTCTATTGAGTAAGCCTTGGATAAACTTGTTACACAAAATCATTGTAAGGAACAAAACAGTAGCAATTGCCGAAGCATATCCCATTTCGAAGCGGGTGAAACCGTAGTCGAACAAGTGAGTTACGATTGTACGTGCACAATAGTCTACAGAAGGATATCCGGCAAGCATCATTGGAACCTGACAAACACTGAAAGCATTTGTAATTGACATAACAGCTCCGAACAAAAGCATAGGCTTCATATTAGGAAGTGTAATGTACCACAATTCCTGCCAGCGGTTCTGAACACCGTCAATGTATCCTGCTTCGTACTGAGATTTATCAATACCTTTAAGACCTGCAACGAACGAAAGGAAGCCTGCACCAAGTGAAGTCCACAAGATAACAGGAATAACTACCTTAAGAACATTCTGAGGATTTGTAAGGAAGAGGATTGGCTGCTGAATAATATTCCAGTGAATAAGCTTAGCATTAATCCATCCGTTTGCATCATCAGAGAAGAAGAACTTGAATACGTTGAAAGCCTGTCCCGAAATTGAAGGAACATAGAAGAAGAATACTACGAGAGTTCTGATCCAGTTAGGAAGCTCGTTGATGAGCCAGGCAAAAAGGAAAGCCATTATATAACCAACAGGTCCAATGATTAAAGCAATTACAAAAGTGTTCTTTACAGCAATTGTAAATACTTCGTCTTCAAGGAAGAGGTTGATATAATTTCTTACACCAATAAAATCCGGCTTTTCAAGAATATTATAGTTAGTAAAACTAAAATATATTGAAGTGAGCATTGGAAGTACATAAAAGGTTATGAACAAAATTGCATATGGCAAAAGGAACAGATAGCAGAAAGTATGCCTGCGGGCATTTCTTACTAAATCTGTGGTCATCAGCCGTTTTTTAGCAATATATTTATTTAAATTATCACTCATCGTTTTCTCCTGTTAATCCCTTGCTACAGGAAGGCCAAATTCCTGGCGCTTTCTTGTAAGCTCTTCATTGATTTTTCTTGTGTAATCAATAAGAGTTTCACGAGGATCTTCCTGCTCATTAACAACCTTACGTGCAGCGTTTACAATATGGCGTGGTGTAAAGTAGCTGCCCGGAACTTCCGGTACACCGATTGTTTCGTCAAGAGATTTTTCAAGAATTTCAATCTGCTGAGCATTCCATGAAAGCTGTTTAAGAGCTTCTACGTTTGCTGTTGCGTAACGTGCAGAAGCACCAAGAAGAGCTTCCATTTCACGTCCGTAACGAACCTGGATATCGGCAGAAACCCACCATCTCATAAACTCCCAGGCATCTTTCTGGATAGATTCATTATGCATAACCTTGTTCCAGGTCTTTTCATCTACACCAGGAATTGCACCGTCTTCATAAGTTTTTCCACTGAATGAAGAATAAGCAAGATCAGGAAGAGAAGAAAGGTCAAGGTCGTCGAGGTTGATACCATTCTTAATCATCATAGTACAAACACCGCCGGCTGCATTTGAACGGTCAAGCTCACCTCTTTCGTTGATTGTTCCAGGAAGATATGTGAAATCCCAAAGGTTACGGATTTCAGGAGCACCAACTACGATTGTGTTGTATGTAGTATAGTTTGCAATACCTACAGGCATTTCACCGGTACGGAAGCGGCTCATGAAGTCATAAACAAGTGGAATACCATAGTTATTGTAAAGGCTTGTATATGTCTTGAAAGCTTTAATACCTGCTTCGGAATCTACAATTGATTTATCACCTGTAGCATTGTAAAGTCTTCCGTCTTCCTGATAAATCATAGAATAAAGAACAGTCATATCAAGGTTGTTTACATCAGGATAAGGAACACCTACTGTGAGGTTGTTAGACTGAAGTGTTGGAAGAATGTTTATAAAGTCTTCCCAGGTCTGAGGAACTTCAAGGTCAAACTGTTCAAGAATATCCTTGCGGTAGAACATAAGACTGAAGGTTTCTTGTTCAGGAAGTGCGTAAAGACCACCATCATATTTATATGGCTCGTAAGCACTTGGCTTAAACCAGGTAAGAACTTCATCACATCCTTCAAAGCGCATGAGGTTTACGTTCGCATTACGCAAAGCATAATCTACAGGCTGAGATGTATAAGTAGAAATAACAACATCAGGACCTTTTCCTGCAACTACTGCAGAAAGAAGAGCATCAGGGTTGATAAGTTTTACGTTAACTTTAATACCAGTCTGAGGTGTAAAGGTATCATCAATCATGTTTTTAAGAACCTGGCTCTGATCACGACCTGTTACAATCCAAACTTCAACTACATGCTCGTCGTTTTCATCATAAGTACTACCAAGAGAAGCAGAGTCATAAAGGAATGAGTTTATGAATGAAACAATTTCGTGTCTTGCATCTTTAAAGAAGTTTGATTTATCCGGTTTGATTTTGTCATCAGCACCCTGAACTAAAACATAGTCAATATCAAGCTTTGTTTCTGTAAGAGAAAGCATAGAAGATGCAAGAGTCATTGTGTTATCTTTAAAGTTCTGGAAGTTCTTTGTAATTCTATCTGGATGTTTGTAGAATTTTTCCAGCTGCTCAGCCAAGTTTTCTGCCGGAGCGATCTGATTTGATTTCTGACCTGTAACAGCAACAAAGTCGTCTACAATTTTGTAAAGACGGCGGCTTTCCTGCAGCATTGCTTCTACTTCATCAGGGAATACCTTGTGAATTTCGTAGTCGCGGTCAACATCAGGAGTTGTACCTGTAAGAACAAGAATTGTACGGTAGATAAGGTTAAGACGATATACAGAATCTTCAATCTGACTGATGATTGGACCTACATCACCAAGAGTTGCCTCAAGGCGGATTGTATGCTTACCTTTTGTAAGATAGAACTTATAAGGATTTTTATTTGCATCAGAAAGAGTTTTAAACTGCCAGTCTTTATTATATTTAAATCCTACAGCTTTAAGGGCATCGATAGG
>ODAI010733874.1_pt1 | contig 14739 bp, 15 predicted proteins | sample 1539321 | NCBI WGS metagenome assembly ODAI01 (sample SAMN02144231, study PRJEB22623) | gut metagenome | biome: sheep rumen | host: Ovis aries | place: New Zealand
GATATACGCTCTTTGTGTGGTGCTGCCTTAAAGGGTACCTCTAAAAACCGCTTTGAAAAGAGAAAATGAGATAGCCGCGTCGAATACAAGGAAAGCCGACGAAGCCGGGCTGGCGCCCGGTTAGGAGGTTTGACGCAGTAGACGGCGTGGATAGCTCTTTTTCTCTCAAATTGGGTTTTTAGAGGTTCCCTTAAAGATAATTTATGCAGAAATATCACTGATGCAATAAAATTCAGGAGGACAAAATCATGATAACAGCAGGCGATTTCAGAAACGGAATGACCTTCGAGGAAGACGGACAGGTAATGCAGGTCGTTGAGTTCCAGCACGTAAAGCCCGGTAAAGGCGCAGCTTTCGTAAGAACAAAGACCAAGAACGTGCTTACCGGAGCTGTCGTTGAAAAATCCTATAACCCTACGGCTAAGTTCCCCACAGCTTTCATCGAGAGAAAGGATATGGAATACACCTACTCCGACGGTGAGCTTTATCACTTCATGGACAGCGAGACTTACGAAGATGTTCCGATCAACGTTTCTGAACTCGGTGACAATTTCAAGTTCGTAAAAGAGAACACAGTCTGCAAGATCCTCTCCTACAAGGGCAAGGTATTCGGTGTTGAGCCGCCTAACTTCGTTGAACTCGAAGTTACACATACAGATCCCGGCTTCAAGGGCGATACAGCTACAAATGCCACAAAACCCGCTACACTTGAAACAGGCGCAGAGATACGTGTTCCGCTCTTCATAGATATCGGCGACATTATCAGGATCGATACAAGAACAGGTGAATACATGGAGCGTGCAAACAAGTAATTCTCTTTTAAAGTGAGGTATTCTGAATGGATAACATGACTATTGCAGAAAAGGTATCATATATAAAGGGACTCGCAGAAGGTCTTAAACTCAACACAGAGACAAACGAGGGAAAGATACTCGCAGCGATCATTGACGTTCTCGGTGACATTGCACTCAATATCGAGGATATAGACAGCGACCTCGCTGATCTTACCGATGTTGTTGACGATGTGGAGAATGATCTCATTGATCTTGAGGACGAGATCTACGGCGACGATGACGGCAGCGGCAGTTACGGACGCGATGATGACGATGATATGTATGAGATCACCTGCCCCGAATGCGGCAATACGATCACAACAGATTTCGATTCTATCGCAGACGGAACTATTAATTGCCCGAACTGCGGCAATACCCTTGAATTCGATCTCAGTCAGCTTGACGAGGATTGATACGGTTTTATACGGCATTGCCGTGTGAAATATAAAAAAACAAATAATGCGGTGATCCTGCGGTTTATGCTATTTTTCGCAGAACACTGCGGTTTCGGGGCGGAGTGAGATTCTCCACCGGCAGTATAGTCTGCGAACTCTCTGTGAGAGCCGAATCGGTGAAATTCCGATACCGACGGTATAGTCCGGATGAAAGAAACAAAAAAGTGTGCTTTTAAAGTGCCGCCCTTGTATTTTTACAAGGGCTTTTTTGTTCCTCCGATGAAAGGAGTTACAATTATGTCAGAAACAGCAAAAACAGTAAGAAAACCGACCCTTACGACCATGAAGGTAACAAGCGTGCAGTTCATAACGATAACTGCCGTACTTACCGCTATTGCAACAGTATTGCAGTATCTTGAGATCGCAATTCCGATAATGCCTTCTTTCGTGAAATTTGACTTTTCGGATCTGCCGGCAGTTCTTGCGGCATTCCTCGTTTCCCCCGTTTCGGGTATATTCGTGTGTCTGCTGAAAAATGTTATCCACATGGCAGTATCACAGTCAGCAGGAGTCGGTGAGCTTTGCAATTTTATTCTCGGTATCGCAATGGTAATTCCCGCATGGCTCATTTACAAGATAAAACCGACAAAAAAGACCGCTCTTATCGCAATGATAGTGGGTTCTCTGATAACAGCAGCGGTCAGCCTTCCGGTGAACTACTTTATTACTTACCCATTCTATCAGAACGCGCTGCACTTCCCTATCGACGCGATACTCAGCGCGTATAACGAATTGCCCGGCGGCATCGGCTCAGGGATAACGACGCTGTGGGACGCACTCCTGATATTCAATGCGCCGTTCACATTTGCAAAATTCATGATAGATTCGCTGATCGTCTTCTTCATCTACAAGCCGCTTGCAAAAGCTATACGGAAAAATAACTGATAAACAGCCCGTACTGCAAGATCTTTGACAGTACGGGCTAATTTCATTTTTTGCTATTGACTTTTTTTATCTTATATGATATAATATATTGTAATTTGAATGCCGCTGTGGTGGAATAGGCAGACACAAGGGACTTAAAATCCCTCGTTGGCAACAACGTACCGGTTCAAGTCCGGTCAGCGGCACCAGTCGCGACGGCGACACCGAATAAACCCTCCGCGAGATACTTCTTGTCGGAGGGTTTGTTTTTACCTTAAAATCTAAAGCGTTCGGGACAGACAGGCTGGTGACGACCCGCCGCGAAAGCCGCCTCTTACTTTTCAGTAAGGGGCGTTTCTTATTTTACTGCTTAGAACGCCATTCCTTAGTTACAAAAAAGTGGTTCACAGAATCGAGAATATCCTGCTTTTTCATAGTTTTGAGCAGATATCCCTCCGGCTTGAGTCTCATAACGTTCGTAACGCTGTCACGATCGGCTTTTCCGGTCAGGAATATTACCGGAATATTTGCCGAGGACGGCTCGCTTCGTATCATTTCAAGCACCTGAGGACCGGGAGTTATCGGCATATCATAGTCAAGCAGTATAAGATCCGGCGTGTTTGTAGCAATAAATGTAATAGCCTGCATTCCGGAATTTACTATTGTCACACGATACTGCGGTGACAGCCATGTCTGCATCATTTTCAGGAATGCGCCGTCATCATCTACGAGAAGTATATGTTTTGATTTATCGGAGACAGTTACTGTTCCGACAGAGGTAACTCCATCAAGCTCCTCCGCCAGTTTTCTCATATCGAACGGCCGCGGGAACGTCCGTGTTATCTGGTGCGCGGGTATTACTTTTGTGATCGACTCTATCTCCTTCTCGTACCCTATCACGCATAGTATCTTCTTCTGCTCTGTGACCATATCTTTAAGATACACAAGAACATCTGTCGAATCGTGGACATAATCTCCCGAATACAGCAGGATTATTTCCGCTGATGCAGCCCCTGTCTTTATCTCGTCAACAGAAGGCGAAATTTTGGTCACGCTGAAATCCGCCACCTTCTTCAGATTATTGGCAAGCGCGTCGATCATAAATCCACCGCCGTCACTGATGAGCAATATATTGTTGTTCATTTCTGTTCTCCTTAATTTGTAGGGTACCTCTAAAAACCGCTTTGAAAAGAGAAAATGTGGCAGCCGTGTCGAAGACGAGGAAAGGCTCCGAAGGCTTGCTGGTGCAAGGTGAGGAGACTTGACGAAATATTCGACGCGGATGACTCGTTTTCTCTCAAATGGTTTTTTAGAGGTTCCCTGTATATATTCAGCTGTTCAAAACGCTGTTTATCATATCCCAGTCCGGCTTCGAGACTGCCTCTTTAAGTCTCTCAAACCGTTCTTTCTCCTCTGCGGGAGGTCTCATTCCCGAAAGCTCGTCCATAATATATGTCACACTGTCATAATCAAATACCTGTGCAAGCTCACGTATCGCTGCATACGCTTCTTCAAGCTTCTCCGCCGGCATCTCCGGAAGATCCTCGTCATCACCGGTATCCACAAGCGGTGAAAGTGCATTTCCGAGTGCGCGGTAGTTTGCTATGAGCTCGTCCATATCCTTTTCAAAAGTGTGTATATCACCGTCGTTTCCGGCTTTTTCAAGACGTTCGGCAAAATCACCCAACCGCATCGCACCCACTACTCTCGACGTGCTTTTAAGTGCATGGACTTTTATAGTGACATTTTCGATATCCCGTTCTTTCCAGCACCGCTCGATCTCGTCAGCGCCGCTTCTTGCGCTTTGTGCATAGACGGTGAGCGTTTCAATATATATTTCCGGATCGCCGCAATGCGAAACACCTTCAGCAACGTCCAGCATACTTATGCCGAGCAGCCATTCAGGAAGCGTGCAGCTCCCTGTAAGTTCAGCTTCTGCCTCAGGTTCGTCAGCATCATCAGCAGGAAGTATCTTCTCAGGCGGCAGATATTTCAGCAGCGCTGATTCGAGGTGATCCGGATCTATCGGCTTTGTAAGATAATCGGTAAAGCCTGCCGCAATGTACATTTCACGCGCACCCGAAACCGCATTGGCAGTAAGGCAGACAGCAGGAGTTCCTATATTCGGGCCGTCCTTCATCTGCAGCAGTTCTTTGAGCGTTTCGATACCGTCCTTATGAGGCATTCTGTGGTCAAGGAAAATGACATCATACTTTTTCTCAGATGCCATTTCAATGCACTCGTCCCCTCCGGAAGCGGTATCTATCCTTACCTTCGTCTTTTTCAGCAGACTTCTGAACACAGTCAGATTCATTGCGGTATCATCAACGACAAGCACATCAGCATCGGGTGCGGTAAACTTCTCCTTATAGCGTTTCCTCTCCGCAAGTGTACGGCGGTAGGATTCTTCATAATCCCCGATAGGCTCAGGATCTGCGATACCCTGCTCTACCGTGAACGAAAACGTTGAACCGCTCCCGTAAACGCTCTCGACCTCAAGGCGGCTGTTCATCATCGAAAGAAGGCGCTGGGTTATGTTCATGCCAAGCCCGGTCCCCTCGATCGTGCGGTTGCGCTCTTCTTCTATGCGCTCGAACGCACTGAACAGCTTATCCATATCCTCCTGCTTTATGCCGATACCGGTATCGGCTACAGAGAACCGTAGTCCTATTTTATCGCTGCTGATCTGTTCATATCCGGCGGATATGGTAACAGAGCCTTTTTCGGTATATTTTACAGCATTTGTAAGTATATTTGTAACTACCTGCTTCAAACGGATCTCATCGCCATGCAGACGGTTCGGGATCCCCGGATCGACTTTGACGATAAGCTCAAGTCCCTTTGCATCGGCACGGTTCTGTATCATGGTTACAAGATCGTTCAGAACGGAAGACAGTTCATAATCCACCGGAATTATGTCCATTTTGCCGGCTTCTATCTTGGAGAAATCAAGGATATCATTTACCAGACCGAGCAGGGTATTTCCCGCGTTTTTTACATTTTCGGCGTATGCGGCGATATTCTGTTCCTTCGTCTCCCTGAGTATCATCTCATTCATGCCAAGAACGGCATTTATCGGAGTTCTGATCTCATGTGACATATTCGACAGGAAATTTGATTTTGCATCACTTCTCGCTTCGGCGACCTTCAGTTCAGCTTCAAGCTCCTTCTCATGCTTGACAGCATTGATATGATTTGTCATATCAGTGACCATCTGCTGCATCGCTGTCTGGAGCTGCCCTATCTCGTTATCCTCGCTCTTTGTTTTTATATTCTTTACTTTTTCAAGAACACTGTTACGTTTTTCTTCATCATCTGAAAAATACCCTTCCATTGCCGATGAGAGGGTCTTGATCGGCGTGACGAAACGCCGGAGCATGATCTCATTGAAGAACATTCCGAGCGGAAGCGCAATGCTGACTATAAAGAACATCAGCTGGATATCCATTATGAAGATATGATAGCTGTTCGGCGCAAGATCGCCATAAATCCTTGACATCTGATCCTCTGACAGCTCAAAATACCTGCGAGTATCATCTTCTGTATCTGAATTTGTATCTGAATTTTCCGCATCTGCATCTTCATCATTGGTATCTGTTTCTGAGACGATGTAGCCATTCCCGACGGACTGACCGTCAGACAGCTCTATCATTCGACGCTGATTCATCTGTATCTGCTGATTCTTTACAAGCGCATTGAGCTGTGTATTCGAGATAATTACTGCTATCAGACTGAGCAGGACTGCTTCTGAGATCGTCATGAAGGTGATCTGACGGCGAAGTACGGAGTGCCTGCTGTTATGATATTCCTCAGATCTCTCATATTCTTCTGTGTAGAGATAGCCGATACCGATATGTTTTTTATATTTATCAGGCACAAATCTGAAAAACAGGAACAGAACAGCTGCGGCTGTGAATGATTCAGGCATTGCGCCCAGACACAGCTCCCATATATTCATTCCGGAATATATCGTTTCTGAAGTGAAAAGCTGGGTGAACATTATATACCATGTACCGCCCAGCAGGACCGTAAGATCGAATGCCACAAAAAGAGCCTTCCAGAGCTTGGAAAACCACCGCTTTTCCGCAAACATACCGGATATCAGAGCCACGACAAGATATATCATTATTGCAAACAGTCCGGTTATCTGACCGCCGTTCTGTATCGCCTGAGCAACGAGCGCACCGAGAAATATCAGTATGCCGTAGCCGTAGCCGCATATTCCCGCCGCAAGTATAACGAAAAAGTCCGTTGTTGAGAACGCTACTCCGCTGACGCTGAAATTCACCAGCATATTTGCCGTGTCGCTGCCTGACCGGAGCCATATTACCGCGGCTGCCGCGAGAACGGTTATTATCATGCTTGTTAAGTGTCTTTTTGTGTTGTCTTGCCTTGTCATCTGTCCTGTACTGCCTCAGCTTGCTGTTACTACCTGGTTTTTTCCGTTTTTCTTTCCTATGTACATACGTTTATCCGCAAGAGAGATCAACTTTTCAATGTTCGTTTCATCGCCGTAATCACACAGTCCGAAAGTCATTGTGACATTTATGCTGTAACTGTCGCTTTTTACGGTAGTCTTTCTTATTTCTGTCAGTATCTTTTCGTTAAGGTCTATGCAAGATCTGGTGCTTCCTTTAAGCAGGATAAGTATTTCTTCTCCTCCCCACCTGCATACCTCACCTTTGTCCGAAACATTTTCTTTTATGATAGATGCCACCGACCTCAGCACCTCATCTCCGGCAGAATGCCCGTATGTATCGTTTATCTGCTTGAAATCATCTATATCTCCGAGTATGACGCAATACGGCTCGGTGCTCTTTATATAGCTTACGAAGATATCACGGATATGGTTGCGGTTGCGAAGTCCGGTGAGCTGATCGTAATTTGCGAGAAAATCGAGCGCGTCATTCTGTTCTTTCAGCTTGTTCATATCATACTTTATTTTTCCGAGGAACATCAGAGCGAACGAAATGAGTATCGCCACAGAGAACATGATATTGAGCCGTGCTATCGCGTTCACGAATCCGACCGGAAATGTGTAAAGCGGCTCGTGTATGCTGCTGTAATCAAGCGAGATGACCATTACAACAAAATTGATAACGGCAAGCACCGATGATAATATCATGGGCTTCTTTATCGCAGGATCGAGATATGTTATGAAATATGTTACAGGAAGAATAGCGACCGAGAACAGTACGAACTGGTATTCAAATCCTATCACATAGCTGCACATGAAGCAGTGCGCAATTATTTCAACATAAACGAGTATTACAAGCAGGAGCGTCATCCTGTTGAACTTTGCGATCAGGAATCCGGTGACATACATGGCCGAACTTATGATGTTGAATATCATCAGTTCAGTTACGCCGGTGACACTGAAAAGTATGGCATAAAATGAATGGACAACAATACAGAATCCGTATATCAGACGATAACGGTAAATGTTTCCTGTATCACTCGATAAGATATTCCATAAACTCTGGATAGTTTCCGTAAATTTTTTTTTATTATCCACTTTGCTCTCCTAATGCATAAGGGCTGAAATACAGATACGTATAATATATTATACTACATTTTAAAATATAAATCAATACAAAACTGCAAAAAAATGTGAGATTTCACCAAAAAGCGGACATATTACAAATAAACTCTTTACAAACAAGCCAAAATGTAGTATAATAATTCAGATATTCTGACTGTACTGCCGGAAATGTTCAGGTCGTACAGCACTGACTCCAACTGTAAAGGAGAATTTGTTATGCTACAGTATGAAGAACTGATACTTGAATTTGAAAATCTCAAGCCTCAGCTGGCAGACCTCAGAGCTGCCATTGATCCGGACGGTCTGAAAAAGGAGATCGCAGAGCTTGAAGAGCAGTCCTCAAAGCCCGATTTCTGGAACGATACCGAAAATTCACAGAAAGTATCGCGCAGACTCGGTGCGCTCAAAACCAAGCTTTCACAGTTTGAAAAGCTTGAAGAGAGCATCGACGATGTTATCACTATGGCAGAGCTTGCGAATGAAGAAGAAGACGAATCAATGCTCGATGAAATAAAGGGACTCGCTTCACAGGCAAGAGCCGACCTTGAAGAGCAGAAGCTCGTTACGCTGCTCTCGGGTGAATACGACTCGAAGAATGCCATTCTTACATTCCACGCCGGCGCAGGCGGAACAGAGGCTCAGGATTGGGTAGAAATGCTCTACCGTATGTACAACCGCTGGGCAGAGCGCCATAAATTCAAAGTGTCGCTGCTCGATTATCTCGAAGGTGAAGAAGCCGGAATAAAGAGCGCTTCGATACTGATAGAGGGGCTGAACGCTTATGGGTTCCTGAAATCTGAGAACGGCGTTCACAGACTCGTAAGAGTGTCGCCGTTTGACGCATCCGGACGCAGACACACAAGCTTTGCGAGCCTTGAAGTAATGCCCGAAATAGACGAGGACACAAATGTGGATATCCGACCTGAGGATATCGAGATGGAAGTGTACCGTTCAAGCGGTGCGGGCGGTCAGAAGGTAAACAAGACCAGCTCCGCTGTCCGTCTTATCCACAAGCCCACAGGTATCGTCTGCGCCTGCCAGACACAGAGAAGCCAGGTTCAGAACCGTGAGTATGCGATGAGAATGCTGATATCAAAGCTTGTTGAGATCAAAGAGCGCGAGCATCTCGAAAAGATCTCGGATATCAAGGGCGAACAGCTGCAGATCGCATGGGGAGCGCAGATACGTTCTTATGTATTCATGCCCTATACTCTTGCAAAGGATCACAGGACGGGGTTTGAAATGGGCAATATCCAGGCTGTAATGGACGGTGACATTGACGGCTTCATAAATGCTTACCTCAAAAGCAAGGCTATCCAGAACAATGAATAAAAATGACATTATCCATCTCACTATCGAGAGCATGACAAACGAGGGTGCGGGCGTCGGAAGATACGGCGGAATGGTGGTATTCGTTCCGTTCTCTGCTGTCGGCGATGAGCTGAAAGTCCGCATCGTCAAAACAGGAAAAACATACTGCTACGGTATCATCGAGAGCATTGAAAGACGTTCGGACGACCGCATTTCCCCTGACTGCAAGGTCTTCGGGAAGTGCGGCGGCTGTGCTTTCCGGCATATTTCTTATGAAGCTGAACTCAGAGCAAAATCGGAGATAATACATTCAGCTTTTACACGGATCGGCGGTCTTGACCCTGAATTTCTTCCGATAATTTCCGACAAGAAGCGCATATCATACCGCAATAAGGCGCAGTACCCTGTCGGCAGGGACAAGGACGGAAATATCATCAGCGGATTCTATGCTTCACGCAGCCACAGGATAGTTTCCTGTGATAAATGTATGCTTGAACCGGAGATATTCGGAAAGATACGGTCATTTATACTTGAATGCTGCACAGAGCTGAAAATATCGCCGTACAACGAAGAACCGCACAACGGTGTACTGCGTCACATCTGTCTGCGCAGAGGGCATTACAGCGGTGAGATATGCACGTTGCTTGTTGTCAGGAGAAATGTCCCCGAACTGAAAAAACTGTCAAGAAGCCTGATGAGCAGATTCCCTGAGATAAAAAGCGTGTGGGCAAGCGTGAATACTCAGCGTACTAATGTTATTTTCGGGGAACATGATATCCTGCTCGGCGGAAATAAGGTAATTACCGACACGATGTGCGGAAAGAGTTTTGAGCTGTCACCGAGATCGTTCTATCAGGTAAACACACCCATGGCGGAAAAGCTGTATGCCGAAGCCGCAAGGCTTGCAGAACCGGAAGGAAAGACGATAATTGATCTTTACTGCGGCATCGGGACAGTCGGGCTTTCTATGGCTGACAATGCCGAAAGGCTGATCGGAGTCGAGATCGTTCCGGACGCTGTGGAAAACGCGAAAAGGAACGCGGAAAAAAACGGTATCACAAATGCTGAGTTCTACTGCGGAGATGCGGGAACAGTCACTTCCCTGCTCCGTGAAAAGGGACTGAAAGCAGATGTTGTGATAGTGGATCCTGCACGCAAAGGCTGCGATGAGACTACGCTCGACAATATCATCTCATTTTCGCCCGAACGCATAGTAATGATATCCTGCGACCCGGCAACAGCTGCACGCGACTGCCGTTTTCTTTCTGAACACGGATACAGGGCTGTAAGCGTCCGCGGTGCCGATCTTTTCGGCGGAACTGTTCATGTGGAAAGTGTTATATTGCTGGTGAAAATATGAATCAAAAGCATATAAAGCACACATTTGAACCGGTATTTGACAGCAGCAGCCGTATTCTTATCCTCGGCAGTCTTCCTTCCGTAAGATCACGGGAGCAGAATTTCTACTACGGTCACCCACAGAACCGCTTCTGGAAAGTCATTGCCGCAGTAACGGGAGAAGATGTCCCCCTGACTGTGGAGGAAAAGAAAGAGCTTCTGCTCAGAAAACATATTGCCGTATGGGACGTTATCGCGGAATGTGATATCACAGGTTCATCGGATTCAAGCATCAGAAATGTTGTGCCCACCGATCTTTCAGTTATCCTTGATGCCGCACCGATCGCAGCTGTCTTCACGAACGGCAGTGCAGCATCAGGAATTTACAGGAAGTATCAGCTCCCGCTCACCCGGCAAGAAGCTGTTCAGCTCCCCTCCACAAGTCCCGCAAACGCCGCCTGGTCGTTGGAAAGACTCGTTGAGATCTGGAAACGAGAGATAGGTCGCTTCCCAGACCCCTTCTCCCCTCCTCCCTCCTGAAAGGCGGCACCTGAACACAAAGTACACTTCGCAATTATGTACATAAATTTCAAAACACAGAGCAGGCAGATCCTGCGCTGTGTTTTTTTGCCATATTTTGAAAAGTATGCATATAATGAAGAAATAAAACAGGGAGGATAATTATGCTCAAAGAGATCAGACTTGATATAAATGCAGAGATAGAATATGCAAGAAAATGGGCTTTTTCACGAAATCCGGAATTCTATGATTTTGACGATACCGGCGGAGACTGCACAAATTTCGTTTCACAGTGCATCTTAGCAGGAGGTGCGGATATGAATTACACGCAGGACTACGGCTGGTATTATATTTCCCCCGATGACCGCGCAGCAGCATGGACAGGTGTGGAATATTTTTATAACTTTATTGTAAATAACCGCAGAGCAGGTCCGTTCGGATATGATGTTCCGGTAGAAGAGGCAGTTCCCGGCGATGTGATACAGCTCGGATATGATGTGTTCTATCACTCGCTGTTCGTTGTCGATGTAAGAAACGGCATTCCGTATATCGCATCACACAGCTATGACTCTTTTGACCGTCCGCTCGATTCCTACACCTACCGCAATGCACGGTGTATTCATATTATAGGGTCAAGGAATTATATATGACAGCCCGCCGGGATCAGATTCAAATTAAGTGTTCCGATTAAAGGACAGTTCTCACAAATGCCGTTGACTTCGGAATGTCACAGGTGTATAATCATATCAGAAAGAAGGGGTAGATATGATGACACTGAAAGAACTTACCGATATGTGCTGTATGGAGCTTTCCGCAAACGGCAGTTCACACGACCTGCGAAACGTTTATCACAGCTGCGAACGCATATCGAAAAAACGGGGCTGCTCAGATACCATGTTTGCAAAAGCATGGTATAACGCCATTTCATGGTTCAGCGCATTCTCATCTCAGCCGGCAGATAAAGCAGCCTGTGCATGATAATTGTGCAGAAAATTTTGTGACGAAAAAAGTGCAGAGATCATTCCCTGCACTTTTGCAGCCATTTGTTGGCTGATGAGCAGACATTAAGGCTATACCGTGCAAAGGCATTAGCCGTGCTTTGTGCGGTATTGCCTTAAATATACGAATCGTTAAGTGACTTTTCAAGTTCCGTTTTAACGGGATTTGCTTTTGCTGCTTTTCACATTGAAAAGCAGCGGGGACAGTGGCAGCGCCCCGGCACTGCCTGCGCAGGGCAAGATCTCAAGCGTGAGCGATTTCTTTTCTCAATGCTCCGAAACAAATCTGATCGCTTCTGTTGCAGCTACCGCTCCGTCCGCTGTTGCCGTAACGAGCTGGCGAACATTCTTGACTCTGTTGTCACCTGCCGCAAAAATGCCGGGAACATTCGTAAGGCAGTTTTCACCTGCTTTTATATAACCCGAGCCGTCAAGATCTATCAGTGATGCGAAATTCTGATTCTCAGGAATACGTCCCACCGCAACGAACAGCCCGTTCAGTTCTATTTTCGTTACATCGCCGGTATTCTTGTCCGTGACCTCGACAGCATCAAGTCGGTTGTCAGCAATAAGTTTTGTTACAGTGCTGTTGTAGATAAATCTGACATTTGCACGTGCCTTAAGTGCTTCAACAGTAGCTTCATCACCTCTGAATGCATCGCGGCGGTGTATAAGATATACAGTTTCAGCAAGATCCGCAAGATAAAGTGCGTCTTCAAGAGCGGTGTTGCCGCCGCCAACAACTGCGACTGTTTTCTTACGGTAAAACGCACCGTCACAGGTCGCACAGTATGATATTCCCTTACCAACAAGTTCTTCTTCGTTATCTAAGCCGAGCTTGCGGTTTTCGGAACCGGTCGCTATTATCACTGCCTTGCACTGATACTCATTATCAGTGGTAACTACAGTCTTTCCGTTTGCGTCGCTGCGTATCTCTACAGCCTTTTCAAACACGAATTCAGCACCCAATGCCTGAGCCTGCTCATATACTTTTGTTGCAAATTCAAAACCGGATATATGCGCGGCAACAGGATAATTCTCAATATCCGGTGTGTTTATGATCTGACCGCCGTAACTCAGCGCTTCAAGCACAAGCACGCTTTTAGACGCACGCCGTGCATAGATCGCAGCTGTCATTCCCGCAGGTCCGGCACCGATTATTACTATGTCGTACATAAGACCTCCGTTCAGCCGTTTATAAGTTTAAGGATCTCAGGCTTTGGCTTCAGACCTACGCTTCTCTTTACCTCATTTCCGTTCTTGAAAAGAACGAGGCAAGGTATAGACGAAACGTTGTATTTGAATGCAAGATCGTCGTTATCATCTATATTTACAGATGCGATCTTTACATTATCATTCTCAGATGCTATCTGTTCGATAGTCGGTTTGAGCATCTGGCAGGGTCCGCACCAGTCAGCGTTGAAATCAACAAGCACCGGCTTTGTGCTCTTTATTACTTCTTCTTCAAATGTTGCTGTGGTTACTTCGATTACGTTCATTTTTTCTTCTCCTTTTCATATTCTCTGACATTGGACAGCAGTTTTACGGCAAGCCTGCAAAGCTCGTCAGATTCTTCACTGCTGAGTCCGTAACAATCCTTCATTATTTTGGGAACTATGAGTGCTTTTTCACGGAGTTTTTCTCCGTTCTCCGTCAGAGTTACCATAAGCACCCGTTCATCTTTCACGCTGCGTTCCCTTTTGATATATCCCTTGCTTTCAAGCTTTTTCAGCACCGGCGTAAGCGTACTCGGATCGAGCATCATCATTTCACCGATCTCCTTGACATTTGATGTTCTTCGTTCCCAGAAATACATCATCACGATATATTGTGTGTATGTCAGATCAAGCTCATTCAGCACTTCGGTATATTTTCTCGTGATCTCCTTTGAGCAGAGATAAAGCGGATAGCACAGCTGATTTTTGAGACGCAGCGACTCATATCTGTCTGTATTCTCAGTCATAGCTCAGATAATTGCCGCAATATCAGCATCCATATCGCCCGGTACGAATGTCGGATCATATCTTTTAACTACATTTCCCTCTTTATCAACGAGGAACTTTGTGAAATTCCACTTGATATCACCGGGCTTTTTGCAGGTAGTGCTGAGCTTCTTTATTGCAGCCATTGCAGCCTTATTTTTCATTCCCTTTACCTCTTCATCGGGCTGTTCCTGCTTTAAGAAAGTGTAAAGAGGAAGCTCATTTTCGCCATTTACATCTATCTTTGCCATCTGGTCGAATTTGGTCTGATATTTTCCGGTGCAGAACTCATGGATCTCATCGTCTGTTCCGGGAGCCTGATGTCCGAACTGGTTGCATGGAAAGTCAAGAACTTCAAACCCCTGATCGTGATACTTTTCATACAGCTTTTCGATTCCCTCATACTGAGGTGTAAATCCACAGCCTGTTGCGGTATTTACGACGAGTACTGTCTTACCCTTCAACTGTGCGAGATCGAACTCCTCGCCTGCTCTTGTCTTTACTTTCTGATCGTAGAATGCCATGATATGTTCCTCCTTAGTTAATTAATATTCAGCCGGAATATCCGGCTGCAATTATTTTGTTTACAAATGAATTATACCAAATTTAATTTGATTTGTCAATACCTTTTTTCAATTTTTTTTGCTTTTCTCAAAATATCGCTCTTTTCCGCATGAATAAAGCGATCAGCAGTTCATAAGCCATGCTTTTATTCCTACTATTTGCAAAAAATAAAAAAAATTTCAAAAAACTATTGACAAGCGGACCGTTTTGTGATATACTAACATAGTCATCAGCGAAGAGGTTTGCTGATGCATCACCTGCGGAGGTGGTGGAATGGCAGACACGCTACTTTGAGGGGGTAGTGGGCGTTAGCTCGTGTGAGTTCAAGTCTCA
>ODAI012181174.1_pt1 | contig 14739 bp, 11 predicted proteins | sample 1539321 | NCBI WGS metagenome assembly ODAI01 (sample SAMN02144231, study PRJEB22623) | gut metagenome | biome: sheep rumen | host: Ovis aries | place: New Zealand
AATAGAAGTTTTTCATAATCCAAGTGTCCTTTATTCGTCTTCGACAAAGTTGAAAAGAAATATCCGTGTGAAGAAACTTCACACGGATAATTATAAAAACGGGCTCCCGGCCTGTCAGGACTTGGATTTCGAGTAGAAAATAAACCTGTTTTTGTCGTAAAAATCCTTGACGATGTCCAGATTGACGAATCCGGCTTCCTTGAAAACGGTGAAAGTTTCTTTCCCGAGAACCTCATTGATTTCGGTAAGTCCCTTCCCCTCCGGGGCCAGGAACCTCTCCGACCAGTCAGCGATGGCCCTGTAAAAAACAAGGGGATCTTCATCGGGGACGAACAGTGCCATATGAGGTTCGAATTCCAGCACGTTGGCCCGGAGAAGCGGTTTCTCCGACTCCATTATATAAGGAGGATTGCTGATTATGACATCGTACTTCTCATTGGTGAATTCAGTGTCGCGGTCCAGGATATCGGCCTTCTTGAAGGTCGGGGCCACGGCACCGGTCTCCTTCAGGACCGACTGGAAATTCTGGCTCGAAGCTATCTTCAACGCGCCTTCAGAAATATCCACACCGGTCACGACCACCCCGGGGACGGAAAGGGCGACGGTCCAGGCGATGCATCCGGACCCGGTGCAAAGGTCCAGGACCTTCACAGGAGCAGCCTTTTTGCCATATGCCCCCCTCATCCTGCTGATCCGGGAGCAGATGCTTATCGCCTCGCGGCACATCAGCTCAGTCTCCGGACGGGGAATGAGGACATCCGGCCCGACCTTGAATTCAAACCCGCAGAATTCCGCCTTGCCTATAACATACTGGATGGGCTCCCCTTTCGAAAGCCTTTCCAGGTTTTCCCTCAGCAGGGCCTCCTGGGATGCGGAAATCTGGTACTCCGGTTCAACGATATGGGTATAACTCTTCGTTCCTATCTTTGCCTCGCAAAGCATAAGCATCATGGAACGGGACTCGGCAGTGGAATACAGTCGTTCAAGGGAAGAAATCCCTTCTTTTAGAAAATCTGTCAGAAGCATCCTCAACTATTCTTGATGATGGTTTCCAAGAAATCGGTTATGTCCAATCCGGCAGCCCTGACCATCTTGGGGACGAGAGAGGCGCTTGTCATTCCGGGAATGGTGTTTACCTCCAGGAAATACAGCCCGTCGGAAGCAAGGATGTAATCCATGCGGACCAAGCCGGAACAGCCTAGCTGGCGGTAGATCTTCGCGGTTGTTTCCTGTATGGAGGAAGAGATTTCCTCAGACACGGGAGCCGGGCAGATCTCGTCGCTTCGGCCGTTGTACTTGGCGTCATAGTCGAAAAACTCGTTGTCGGTGACTATCTGGATGATGGGCAAAGTCTTCACCTCCCCGCCGTCGGTGTAGGCGGCACAGGTGAACTCGTTACCCGGTATCCCCTTCTCGACTATCACGGTGGGACCTTCCCTGAAAGCGAAACGGATGGCCTGGGGGAGATCCTCCGCCCTGTCGACCTTTGACATGCCGAAACTCGAGCCCGCACTGGTCGGCTTCACGAAAACAGGCAGCCCGAGGGCGGCTACGGCCTTCGCAGAAGCCTCTTCCACGTCGCAGCCTTCGCGGACGAAAACCTCAGGAGCGAGTTTGACTATGCCTTCCCCCCTGAGATAGCACTTGCAGGCGTATTTATCGAAAGCGATGGCGCTTACGGAAGAGGAACATGAACTGAAAGGAATCCCCAGCATCTCCAGGTAACCCTGGATCTGGCCGGTTTCCCCAGGCTTTCCATGCTGCACGATATAGGCATAATCGAATTTTACCTTCTTGCCGTAAAGGGTAACTGAAAAATCCGTCTTGTCGATCTCCGGACGGGAGCCCTCAGGAAGGGGTACCCTCATCGAATTGCGGTTCCTGAACGCAACGAGCTGCCAGCGTCCGAAACGTGCAAATATCTCAAAGACATCATACCGGGTTACATCTATCCTGGAAGCGGTGTACTCCCCGCTGCGGCATGACACCTCCCATTCGGAGGAATCACTTCCATAAATTACCGCAATCGTACCATATTCGGCCATATCCTATTCAAAATAATATTCTTCCTGCGTCTTGGAACCATCTTCCCCCGCATCCCTGGACGCGGATGAGCAGTCCAGGCTGGCGCCTCCTCCGGCAGGAGCGATGAACCTGTCATTTTCCGTCACGCCCAGGGTGCCGTCAGCCATTACCTTCCTCATGAAAATACCCCAAATCGGAAGGGCCATGTTGGCTCCCTGTCCCAATGCCCCGGACTGGAAATGGACCTGACGGTCCTCGGCTCCGGCCCAGACACCGGCGGTGATCGTAGGGGTGTATCCGATGAACCAGCCGTCCGCATTGTCATTGGTGGTTCCCGTCTTGCCGGCGATTTCTCCCTTGAGCTGGTAGCGGAACCTCAGGCGAGAGCCCGTTCCTCCGTCCACAACCCCCCTCATGAGGGATACCATGGTGTATGCGGTCCTGTCTCCGATGGCCTCCCTCTGCGTGCCCGTGAATTCCGAAAGCACGTTGCCCTGGTTGTCCTCGATCCTTGTCACGCAAACAGGGCTTACGTACACGCCTTTCGAAGGGAAGGTGTTGTAGGCGGAGACCATCTCATACAACGAAAGGTCGGCAGAGCCCACACAGATGGAAGGAACCTCCTCCACATGGCTTTTCACACCCATCTTGTGCATCATCTCCACCATCGCATGTGGTCCGAACTGCTTCATCAGATAGGCGGAAATGTTGTTGGAACTGTTGGTGAGGCCCCATTTGAGGGTGACGGTCTGCCCGATCCAGGAAGACTTGTCGGTACTCCTGGGAGTCCAGGTGTTCTCGCCCACTATGATGGTCTGCGGGAGATTCACGACCTGGGTGCAGGGACTCATGCCCTCCTGCATCGCAAGGGTATAAAGGAAGGGCTTGATGGTGGATCCCACCTGACGCTTGCCCTGGGAGATGTTGTCGTATTTGAAGTAACGGTAATTGGGACCGCCTACGTAGAATTTCACATGGCCGGTGACCGGCTCGATTCCAAGGAACGCCGCCCTGAGGATCCCTTTATAATACCGGATGGAATCGTCGGGGGTCATCGTGGTATCCACATACCCCTGCTTGTTCCAGGCAAACACCCTCATCTTCCTTGGCTGGGAGAAGCTGGTGAGTATCTCGGAGGCGGATTTGCCGTCATTCTTCATCATGCGCCACCGGTCGCTCCAGCGGCGGGCCTGGTTCATGACACGGTCCCTGGTCGGCTCGTCGATGTCGTTCGAGAACGGGGCGTTCTTCTTGTATTTCAGATCCTTGAAGAAATCCTTCTGGAGATCTTTCCCGAGGTGTTCAGCGACCGCCTCCTCGGCATATTTCTGCATCTTGTAGTTGATGGTCGTATAAATCCTGAGGCCGTCCTTGTCCAGGTCGTACTTTTCTCCGCCCGGCTTTTTGTTCTTGTTGATCCATCCATAGAGGTCGTCAGTGCGCCAGCTGAGGGAGTCGGCGGCGAAATCTTCGGGATATTCGTAATCTGAACGGCGCGGTTTTTCCTTGTTCATCAGGCGCTTGAGCATATCCCTGAAATAGGGGGCCAGACCGGCGTTGTGGTCCTGCACCTGGTAGGAAAGCGTAATGGGAATCTGCTGGATAGAGTCTCTCTGCGCCTTGTTTATGAATCCGGCCTTGCACATCTGCCCGATTACGAAGTTCCTGCGTACCAATGCCTTGTCGGGGTTGAGGGCGGGATTGTAGCGGGTGGGCTTGTTGGCCATTCCCACCAGCATGGCGCTCTCCTCTATGGTAAGGTCCGAAGGAAGTTTTGCGAAGAAGGTCTCGGAAGCCGACCTGATGCCGTACGCGCTGCTGCCGAAGAAGATGGAGTTGAGATACATGTCTATGATCTCCTCCTTGGTGTAATCCCTCTCAAGCTTCACCGCGGTGATCCATTCCTTGAGCTTGATCCACACCATCTTCACCTTCGACCATCCGGGAATTTTCGATGAAGTGTCGGCACGGGGATAAAGGCTCTTGGCAAGCTGCTGGGTGATGGTGCTCCCTCCGCCCTGGTTGGAACGGTTCATCAAAAGGGTCTTTACGAGCACCCTGCCGAGTCCCTTGAAGTCGATTCCGGAGTGTTTGTAGAAACGCTTGTCCTCGGTAGCTATTGCAGCGTGGATCACGTTGGGCGATATCTCGTCATAGCTGACGTAGGTCCTGTTCTCGATGTGGAAAGTGGTCAGGATCTCCCCGTCCTGGGCGATGAGCTGGGTGGCAAGCTTGCTGTCGGGGTTCTCAAGTTCCTCGAACGAGGGGATGTCGGCAAACATCCACACCAGCAGGATCATGAAGAACAGCAGCAGGAAAGGGAAAGCCAGAATCCTCCAGAACCACTTGATTATATTCTTTCTTTTTTCCTGGGTCATGGCCCGATGTTTTATCAATGGTATTGAAGGACAAATTTAACAACAAAATTTGGAAAATTGCCCGGTTTGTTCTTTACTTTGCAGTTTGAAAGCCCGTACGGACGGGCGATTGACTTAAAAAATTGAATTTTATGAGTGAGGGGAAAAGCCGAAACCTGGTAATAGTGGAGTCTCCTGCAAAAGCCAGGACCATCCAGAGGTTTCTTGGAGATGATTTTACCGTGAAGCCCAGTTTCGGGCATATCAGGGATTTACAGGACAACAAGCTGAGCGTGGATGTGGAGCATGGATTCGCTCCCCAGTACGTCATACCTTCAGATAAGAAAAAGGTCGTCGCAGACCTCAAGAAACTCTCTTCCGGAGCATCCGTCTGGCTGGCATCCGATGAGGACCGCGAGGGAGAAGCCATATCCTGGCACCTTGCCCAGGCCCTCGACCTGGATGTCAAGGAAACGAAAAGGATCGTTTTCCATGAGATCACCAAAGAAGCCATACAGAGAGCCATACAGAACCCGAGGACCATCGACATGAACCTCGTGGATGCCCAGAAGGCAAGGAGGGGCCTGGACCGTCTTGTAGGATTCGAGCTGTCCCCCGTCCTGTGGAGGAAGATCCAGCCCAAGCTGAGCGCAGGAAGGGTCCAGAGCGTCGCCCTGAGGCTCGTCGTGGACAGGGAGAGGGAAATCCTCGCCTTCGAGAACGAACCGTATTACAGCACTTCGGCAGTTTTCCATCCGGCCGGGGCTCCGGCAAGGGTAAAGGTGAAAGCCACCCTCGACACCAGGTTCAAGGACATCGAAGAAGCCCGCAGGTTCCTGGAAGACAGCATCGGAGCCACGTTCATGATCGATACCATAGAAAAGAAGGAAGGTGTCCGCACCCCGGCTCCTCCCTTCACCACTTCGACCCTGCAGCAGGAAGCCTCGAGGAAACTCCATTTCCCGGTGAGCACAACCATGAGGATCGCGCAGCAGCTTTATGAAAGGGGTCTCATCACATACATGAGAACCGATTCCACGAACCTCTCCTCCCTGGCTCTCGGCACTTCCAAGAAATACATAATCGAGAATTTCGGGGATGATTATTCCCGTCCCAGGCAGTTCCATACCAGATCCAAGGGCGCCCAGGAAGCGCACGAGGCCATCCGCCCCACTTTCATCGAGAACACCGACATTGAAGGCACCGCCCAGGAAAAGAAACTCTACTCCCTCATATGGAAGAGGACCGTCGCTTCCCAGATGGCCGATTCCAAGGTATTGAACACTTCCATAAAGGTGGCTTCTGACAGGAGGAGCGAAAGATTCCATATCCAGGCATCCCAGGTCCTCTTCGACGGCTTCCTGAAAGTCTATATGGAAGGCCAGGACGACCAGGAAGACGAAGAAGTTTATACCATGCTCCCGGACCTGAAGACCGGAGACATCATGGAGGCTGCGGGCATGCAGTCCGACTGCAAGTTCACCCAGGCTCCTTTCCGCTACTCGGAAGCGACGCTTGTCCGCAAGCTTGAAGAACTAGGCATCGGAAGGCCTTCCACCTACGCCCCCACCATTACGACACTTACCACCGGAAGGGGTTACATAGTGAAAGGAGACAAGGAAGGCCGGCAGGTACAGGTCCGGAACCTTGAACTGAAAGGAGATACGGTGAGCGAAAAGGACAGGACGGAGATTGTAGGAGCCGAAAAAGGAAAACTCCTGCCCCAGGAAATCGGCATAATAGTTACAGATTTCCTTGTAAAGAACTTTCCCAGCATCGTGGATTACGATTTCACGGCAAGGGTCGAGAACGACTTCGACCGCATCGCCGCCGGAGAGTTGGAGTGGAGCGCCCTGCTGTCGGATTTCTACCACGACTTCCATTCCCTTATCGACAACACACTCGCAGACAAGAATTTCAACCATGTCGAGAGAGTGCTGGGCAAAGACGCTGAAGGCAATGTCATTATCGCAAAGTTCGGCCATTTCGGTCCGTTCGTGCAGAAGGGAGAAGGAGAAAACAGGGTTTACGCTTCCCTGGGGAAGGGCCAGCTCATCGAAAGCATCACGCTGGAAGAGGCCCTCGAGCTGTTCCGCCTTCCGAGGAAGGTGGGGCAATGGGAGGGGAACGATGTCATCGCCACCAAGGGAAAGTTCGGTCCCTATGTGAAATGCGGAGACATAAACGCCTCCATTCCAAGGGGAAAGGACCCCATGACAATTACTCTCGAAGAGTGCGTGGACCTCATCGTCAAACGCAAGGACCCGAAGGCTGATACTCCTGTGATCAAGGAGTTCAAGGATCTGGACATCCAGGTCATCAACGGAAGGTACGGCCCATACATCAAGCATGACGGGGCGAATTACAAGATTCCGAAGGGAACGGATGCAGCGTCCCTTGACGAAGCCGCATGCAAAAACATTATTGACAATTCAAAACCCACGAAAAAGGGTTTTAAACGCTTCCAAAAAAACAAATAAACCTTAAGGTTGCTTATCTTTTATAATTTTTCCGACAAGATTTGCTAATAATTTCTGAAAATATAATTATATTAGCAGTCGGTTAAACTTCTAATCTAAAAGACAATGGCAACTTATCATTTGGATGCGATTGATCAGAAGATCCTATCTTCGCTCGTCAAGAACGCCAGGATGCCCTTCCTTGAAATAGCAAGGGAATGCGGGGTGTCAGGTGCTGCTATTCATCAGAGGGTCAAGAGATTGGAAGCAAACGGAGTCATTACCGGATCCCGTCTGCTGGTAAAACCTCAGGCCCTTGGTCTCAATGTCTGCGCCTTCATCAGTGTAACACTTTCGGAAGCCAATAAATATCCGGAAGTCGTGGAAGCGCTCAAACAGGTCCAGGAAATAGTCGAATGCCACTTCGTTACAGGCATGGCCGCCCTTCTCCTGAAGGTTTACTGTTTTGACAACGACCACCTTATGGAGGTCCTTCTCAACACTATCCAAAAGATTGACTACATCCAGTCCACCGAGACTATGATCTCCCTTGACCAGGCAATCGAACGCCAGGTCTGGGTGAAAGACTACAAGAACACCAGCTTCTCCGGGAAAAAGGACTGACGCTACGGATTCAATCCGAGGACGGCCTCGGCAACCGCAAGATCCTCGCGACGGGTTATCTTCAGGTTATACCTCTCACCTTCCACGAAGGTGAGAGGTATGCCGTTTATACGGGCCACGGAGGCATCGTCGGTGAAGGAAGTCTCATAAGGGACACCGTAGGCCTCCTTTATGAGTTCCGACCAGAATACCTGCGGGGTCTGGGCCCCGTAGACCACGGACCTGTCCGGTCCCTCGCCTTCAACTTCCCTTAAGACGGTCTCTCCGGTGGAGGTCTTCTCCTTGCGAAGGATTTTCAGCGTGTCCGTCACCGGGGTGACAGGTATGACTCCCGGACAGGTCTCGGCACGGGAGAAAAGGGTGTTGATCAGCTCCGGCGAGATCAGGGGACGCACTCCGTCATGGATTGCGACGAGAGCCCCTCCGGGGACCTTCGCCAGGGCGTTCTTCACGGAATGGAAACGTGTCATGCCTCCTGAAGCGAAAATCTGGGGGATGTGGAAATTGTTCTCCAGGCACCACTCTTTCCAATAGTCAAACCAGTCTACGGGAAGGACCGTGACAACCTTGAGACCGGGAACGGAACGGAAGAAACGTTCGATGGTCAGGCTCAGTATCGGCCTGCCATTCAGCGAAAGGAACTGCTTGGGAAGATCGGAACCCATGCGGGTGCCGTGGCCCCCGGCCATCACCACGAGATATTTTTCCCTTTCTTGTGCCATCGGAGATAAATAAAATTTTAACAAATATAACTTTTTTAGTATTTTTACGAACTAATTGAAGTGAAACTAATATAGCAGAAAAACCATAATGGCATTTTCTTTTTTGAACCAAGAGCTGGCAATCGACCTGGGAACGGCGAACACCGTCATTTTCCAGAACGACCAGATAGCCCTGGACGAGCCCAGCATCGTCGCCATTGACAACAATACCGGCAAGTGCATCGCCTTCGGACAGAAGGCAAAGCTCATGCATGAGAAGGTGAATCCCGGCATCAAGACGATCCGTCCGCTCAGGGACGGCGTGATCGCCGACTTCGAAGCGGCCGAGATGATGATCAAGGGATTCATCCGCCAGGTGAACAGCAAGCACAGAAGCCTTTTCTCCCCGAACCTAAAGATAGTGGTCGGTATCCCTTCCGGAAGTACCGAAGTTGAGATCAGGGCCGTACGCGACTCTTCCGAACATGCGGGAGGAAGGGACGTGTTCCTTATCTTCGAACCCATGGCGGCAGCCCTGGGAATCGGCCTCGACGTTGAAGCCCCAAAGGGCAACATGGTCGTCGACATAGGAGGCGGCACCGCCGAAATTGCCGTCATCTCCCTGGGAGGCATTGTGGTGCAGGAGAGCATCCGCACCGCAGGTGACGTCTTCACCGACGATATCCAGCAGTACCTCAAGCAGCAGCACAACATCAAGGTCGGAGAGATTACCGCAGAAAAGATCAAGATTGCCGTGGGATCCGTCATCAGCGAACTTGACGACGAACCCGAACCTTTCGTCGTCCGCGGACAGAACGTGATGACGGCCCTTCCCGTTGAGGCTACCATCTCCTACCAGGAAATCGCCCACTGCATCGACAAATCCGTCACCAAGATCGAATCCGCCATCCTCCACTGCCTGGAGCAGACTCCTCCCGAGCTCTATTCCGATATCGTGGAGAACGGCATATTCCTCTCCGGCGGCGGAGCTCTCCTGAGAGGCATCGACAAGCGCTTCTCGGAAAAGGTGAACATCCAGTTCCATGTGGCCGAAGACCCCCTGAGGGCAGTGGCCAGAGGAACCTGCATCGCCCTCAAGAACACCGCCCATTACTCCTTCCTCATGAGATAGGATGCCAAAGGATAGAAATTTATTCCCTGCCATTTTCACCCTGGCGGTCTTCATCATCCTGGAGATCGCCTCGTTGCGTCTTGTATCGTCCAACGGAAGCCTCCAGAGGATATGGCTGGCGCGTCAGGGACATTTCTTCCAGGGGAAGGTCTGGGGAGGCGCCCAGGGCATCGCACAGTACTTCTCCCTCAAGAAACAGAATGCCGCCCTGGCGGAGGAAAACCATAAGCTCACCGTGGCCCTTGGGGACAGGAAGGCTGCCATGGCGGTGGCCGGAGCCGATTCCCTCGCAAGCCTCCTGGGCTCTCAGTCCAGCTTCCGGTATATCCCGGCATCGATAGTCAAGATCAGCCGCAACCGACAGCATAACTACCTCATAATCGACAAGGGAAGCGAAGACGGCATCCATCTCCAGGACGGTATCGTCACCCCTGCCGGCATAATCGGCATCGTGGACGCGGTGGACAAGCACTATTCCTACGCCATTTCCTTCATGAATCCCGAGATAAGCATCAGCGCCAGGCTCGGAAGCGAAGGAGCCGTCGGACCACTCACATGGGACGGGGTTTCCACCAGGGGAGCCGTCCTCAAGGAGATACCTCTCCAGTATAAGTTCCAGAAGGGGGACACCGTTTTCACCAGCGGCTTTTCTGCCATCTTCCCCCCGGACATCCCTATCGGCACCACCGGGGATGCAAAGATCGTGAACGGTGCGACCAATGAGATAAAAGTCAATCTCTTCCAGGATTTCTCCACCCTGAAATACGTGGTGGTGGTTGAAAATATCGGCAGGGAGGAAATAATGTCGCTGGAAGCGGTGGCAAAGGGGGAATGACAGCCATGAGAAGAAGTTTCCTGCTTGTTTACATCATCCTGATGGCAGTCCAGATGCTGCTCAGCGATTTCGTGCGCATCTCCCCGTACGTGACCCTTACCATCCTTCCCGTGATGGTCCTGTGCATTCCCGTCAGGACCTCCCCTTCCCTAACGATGATTATCGCCTTCCTGACCGGACTGGCAGTGGACTTCTTCTCCGACGGCGTCCTTGGCCTGAATTCCCTCGCCCTCGTTCCCGTCGCTGCATTGAGGAACCCCGTCATCCGCCTAGTGATGGGCAACGAAATACTCGAGAAAAAAGAAGCCTTCTCCGTGGCAAAGTCCGGGTTCGGGAAAATCTCGACCGCGATCCTGATGGTCCAGGCCGTGTTCCTTGTCATATACATCCTTGCAGACGGGGCGGGAACCAGGACCATCGTATTCAATGCCCTGCGTTTTTCTTTATCTTTGATTGCAGGATATTTGCTATCTTTGTTCGTTGTCGGTTTCCTGGCTCCTGACGACAGGTAGGACAGGCCCGCCGAGACTTCAAAACTTCATTTTACCTTGCAGGATTTCAACAACAGACCGAGGAATCTCATCATTGGTTTGGCGGTTGCCGCTGGCATCCTCCTGGTGAAACTGTTCTTTATCCAGATCATTGACAACAAGTACAAGACGGCGGCGGAGAACAACTCCATAGTCAGGGACATCATCTATCCCACGAGAGGCATCATATACGACCGGTTCGGGAAAATCCTCGTGGGGAACAAGGTGGCCTACGACATCCTCGTGACTCCCGGGGAGACAAGGCAGTTCGACACCCTCCTTCTCGCCAATGCCCTCGGGGCGGACCCTGATTTCATCCGGTCGAAGATGGAGGAATACAGAAAGAACCGCAAGAAGATCGGATTCCAGTCGATGACCCTGCTTAAGCAGGTTCCCCCGGAAACATATATCAAATTCGCCGAAATCCAATACAAGTTTCCGGGCTTCAAGGGCCAGGTCAGGTCTATCCGGGACTATCCCATCAACGCCGGAGGCAACCTTCTCGGATACGTCTCCGAGGTGGACAAGGACTATATAGAAAAACACCGGGAACACTACCGTTCCGGCGACTATGCCGGGAAGACGGGCATAGAGGCAGCCAGGGAGGAGGACCTCAGGGGCGTTAAGGGCTACCATCTCTACCTTAGGAATTCCCGCAACCAGATCGAGACCCGCTACCTCGACGGAGAGATGGACATGGAGGCCGTTCCCGGACATGACATCGTCACTACCATCGATGCCGAACTCCAGCAGTACGGCCAGCAGCTCATGCAGAACAAGGTGGGCAGCGTCGTGGCCATTGAGCCCAAGACAGGTGAAATCCTCGCCATGGTGTCCAGCCCCGGTATCGACGTGGACCAGCTTGCAGACATCAGCAAGCATTACAAGGACATCGCCTCCAACCCCTACCGTCCCATGTTCAACCGCACCGTACAGGCATCCTATCCCCCTGGTTCGGTATTCAAGCTGGTCAACGGGCTTATCGGGCTCCAGGAAGGGGTCCTCACCCCGGACAACAAGTATCCCTGCAACCACGGATATTATTACAGCGGCAGTCACAAACTGGGATGCCACGGGCACCCTTCCCCCCTCGACCTTGAACAGGCCATCATGATGTCCTGCAACGGTTATTTCTGCTATGTGCTGAAAAACATCCTTGAAAACAGGAAAAGCTATTCTTCCACGGCGGAGGCCTTCGACAAATGGAGGGAGTACACCCTAAGCATGGGCTTCGGTCGCAAACTGGGCAGCGACTTCCCCTCTGAACTCGGAGGGAACATTCCCACCTCGAAGTACTACAACAGGATCTATGGCAAGGGAGGATGGAAATTCTCCACCATCGTTTCCCTCTCCATCGGCCAGGGAGAGATCGGGGTAACCCCCCTGCAGATTGCAAACCTGAGCGCCACCGTGGCCAACCGGGGTTATTACGTGATACCGCATATCGTGAAAGAATCCGAAGGGGTTGAACTGGATGAAAAGTTCAAGGAGAGGCAGTACACCATGGTGGACACGACCCAGTATAAGAAGGTGATCCAGGGTATGTGGAGGGCTGTTAACTCAGGATTCGGATCGGGAGGAACGGCCAGCATCGCCGCCGTGCCCGGGCTGGATATCTGCGGCAAGACCGGAACTGCCCAGAATCCCCGCGGAGCCGACAACTCCGTATTTATCTGCTTCGCTCCGAAAGACGACCCGAAGATAGCCATCGCCGCATACATAGAGAATGCCGGGTTCGGGGCCACCTGGGCCTGCCCGATAGCTTCGCTGATGGTGGAGAAATACCTTAACCGGGAAATAAGTCCAGACCGCAAATACCTGGAGGACAGGGTATTTGAAGGGAATCTCATGTCCAGGGTTAAAACAGACTGACATGGGAGGAAGCTACGAAAGGACACTCAGGAAATCCCTTGACTGGCATCTGGTACTGATGTACCTGCTGCTCATCATCATCGGATGGGTGAACATCTATGCCTCTATCCATTCATCGGAGCCATCCTCTATCTTCGACATCGGTTTCCGGTCAGGAAAGCAGTTCCTGTGGATCCTCACATCGATAGGGCTTGCACTGACCATCCTTTTCGTAATCAATCCGAAATTCTGGGAAGGGATATCCCTGCCGACCTACATCCTCGTCCTGGGACTGCTTGTCGCAGTAATATTCCTGGGAACGGAGGTCAAAGGCTCCAAATCCTGGTTCAAATTCGGAGACATAGGCTTCCAGCCGGCCGAAATTTCAAAAATCACGACATCCCTGCTTCTGGCCATGTTGATGTCAAGGCCATCTTTCAAGCTCACGCGATCGAAGGATTTCTTCATCGTCGCAGCCATACTCGGCCTCCCGATGCTCATCATCCTCGCCGAAAGCGAGACCGGATCGGCACTGGTCTACGTGGGATTCATATTCGTACTGTATCGGGAAGGTCTTTCCGGATGGACCCTCGTTGCCATAGGCATGGCCATCCTGCTTTTCATCCTTACCCTCACCTGTTCGCCCCTGGTGTCGATGCTTGTACTCATCGGCCTCATAACGGCATTCAACGCCCTTGACTCGGGAAGGATCGGCAGGTGGCTGGTCACCATGGTCCCTTTCATCGTGGCGATGGCGCTGCTGCCAAAGGGCTCGGCATTGATCCAGGAAAATCCGGACATCCCGGCCGCCCTAAAGACCATCAAGCCTGTATGGGTAGTGCTCGGGATCTCCATAGCCAGCCTGCCCTTCCTCCTTGTCAGGGCTTGGCGCAATAAAGACAGGTTCCTTCTCATGTCTTGCTTCGGATTCCTTGCCGGAGTAATAATGATCTTCTCCGCCGATTTCATTTTCAACGACGTGCTCCAGGACCACCAGAGAAAAAGGATCGAGGTCCTTCTCGGCATGAAGGAAGACCCTTCCGGAGTGGGATACAATGTCAATCAGAGCATGATCGCCATCGGCTCCGGCGGATTTGCGGGAAAAGGTTTCCTGAACGGGACACAGACCACATACGGCTTCGTACCGGAGCAGAGTACGGATTTCATCTTCTGCACGGTGGGAGAAGAATGGGGCTTCCTGGGATGCGCCGTCGTCATCCTTCTGTATGTAATGCTGATATGGAGGATATTGCATGATGCCGAACGGAGCCGGGAGCCGTTCACGCGGATATACGGCTATTGTGTGGCCTCGTGCATATTCATGCACCTTTTCATTAACATAGGAATGACGATAGGACTGATGCCTGTGATAGGCATCCCCCTTCCTTTCCTCAGTTACGGAGGCTCCTCCCTCTGGACATTTACCATCATGCTGTTCATTTTCATAGCCTTGGACAGGCAGGAGAAAAAATATTTTTAGACATGAAAGAATAATTAACGTTAAACTTAATATGGAAAAGAATAAGATTCCGGTGCTGCTGCTCACCGGATACCTTGGAAGCGGCAAGACAACACTCGTGAACAGGATCCTTTCGAACAGGAAAGGGATAAAGTTCGCAGTGATCGTGAATGATTTGGGAGAGGTGAACATTGACGCTTCGCTCATCGAGAAAGGAGGGATGGTGAACCAGCAGGACGATTCCCTGGTCGCCCTGCAGAACGGATGCATCTGCTGCACCCTGAAAATGGATCTCGTCAACCAGCTCTGCGACCTGACAAGACAGAAAAAATTCGATTATATAGTGATAGAGGCCAGCGGTATCTGCGAGCCCGCTCCGATCGCCCAGACAATCTGTTCGATCCCCGCCCTCGGGCCCCAGTACAACGACGGCAGCCCTTTGCCGGCCCTCGACTGCATTGTGACCGTTGTGGATGCCCTGAGGATGTCTACGGAGTTCAGCTGCGGGGACACCCTTCCCCTGCGGAACTTCGACGAACAGGACCTCGAGAGCCTTGTGATAGAGCAGATCGAGTTCTGCAACACCGTACTTCTGAACAAGGCTTCGGAAGTCAGGCCGGAGGAACTTGAAAGGGTGAAGAGCGTCATCCAGAACCTCAATCCCGGAGTAAAGGTCATCCCCTGCGATTTCTGCGACGTGGACCTGGACCAGCTTCTGAACACCGGACTCTTCGACTTCGACAAGGTAGCGACCTCGGCTGCATGG
>ODAI012440716.1_pt1 | contig 14738 bp, 13 predicted proteins | sample 1539321 | NCBI WGS metagenome assembly ODAI01 (sample SAMN02144231, study PRJEB22623) | gut metagenome | biome: sheep rumen | host: Ovis aries | place: New Zealand
ATTCGCTTCCACTGCGTCATCTGGCCGGCCATGCTGATGGCCATTGGCGAGGCGCTGCCCGAGCACGTGTTTGCGCACGGCTTCCTCATGGTGCGTGACGACGAGACGGGCCAGACCCGCAAGATGTCCAAGAGCCTGGGCAACGCCATCGCGCCGCAGGACGTGATTGACCTGCTGGGCGTTGAGGGCTATCGCTACTACTTCATGACCGACTGCGTGCCGGGTGAGGACGGTGGCATCTCGTTTGGCCGCATGGAGCAGGTCTACAACGCCGATCTGGCCAACAGCTGGGGCAACCTTGTCTCGCGTACGCTCAACATGAGCGCCAAGTACTTTGACGGAAAGACGCCCGAGCTTGACGAGCAGTGGGCGAGCACTCCCAACCCGCTGCGCACCCTTGCGGAGGGTCTTGCCGAGCGCTACAGCCAGGCCATGGACCGCGTGGCCTACGGTGTGGCAAAAGACGAGGTCATGGAGCTTATCCATGCCGCCAATCACTACATCGAGGACTCCACTCCCTGGACTCTTGCCAAAGATCCGGAGCGTGCCGGCGAGCTTGCGTATGTGATCGCCAACCTGCTGGAGTCCATCCGCATCTGCGCGCATCTGCTGGCGCCCTTCATGCCCGAGACTTCGGCTGAGGTGCTGCGCCGCATGTCGCTTGAGGACGAGGCCAACGCCGACAACCTGCTGGCTGTCTGCGCATGGGGCGGCCTTGCCGGCGGCGTGCCGGTCACCAAGGGCAGCGCCCTCTTCCCCCGCCTGCAGAGCAAGTAATCGTACGATATGTGCGCAGGGCTCCCCAGATGGCGCTAGCTGTTTGGGGAGCTTTTTGTACCCAACGGAGGAAACGATGTCCGCACATTCTTGGCTGGCCAACCAGCGCGAGACCCGGTTGGTGCTTGAGGAGTATGGCCTGACCACCAAGCATCGGCTGGGGCAAAACTTCCTGGTCAACGATACCGTGATTGGCAGGATTCTCGAGCTCTCCGAGCTGAGCGACAGCGATGTGGTCTTTGAGGTGGGGCCTGGTATTGGCACGCTGACCGTGGCTTTGCTCATGCACGCGGGTGCGGTGGTCTCGGTGGAGGCAGACCGTACCCTCGAGCCCGTCTTGGCGCAGACGTGCGCGCGTGACTCAGAACGCTTTGCGCTGGTTATGGGCGATGCGCTGCGGGTTGATGGCCCCCTGCTCGCAGACGCGGTGCGCGGGCTGGGCATCGCGGGGCTCGACCCCATGCCCACCAAGCTGGTCTCCAACCTGCCGTATCAGGTGGCCGCTACGCTGGTGCTCAAGACCTTCGAGCAGATGAGCTCGATCGAGCGGGCGGTAGTCATGGTGCAGGCTGAGGTTGCCGACCGCATGGCTGCCTCTCCAGGAAGCAAGGCCTATGGTGGCTATACGGCGAAGTTGGCGCTGGTCGCGCGACCCACCGGACGTTTTGAGGTGGGTCCGGGCAACTTCATGCCGCCCCCGCATGTGGACTCGGCCGTCATTCGGCTCGAACGTCATCCCATGAGCGATCCCCAGACGGGGGCTCCGCTTACGGCGCAGCAGCTTGTGTGGTGTGACCAGGTGATTGATGCGGCCTTCGCGCAGCGGCGCAAGACCATCCGCAACTCCATGAGCGCGAATGGCTTTGACAAGGCTGCCCTTGACGCGGCGTTTGCTCAGTGTGGCATTGACCCTCGTACGCGCGCCGAGACGCTTGCGCCGGAAGATTTCGTGCGCCTCGCTGCAGCTTTGGACGAAAGAGAACAGCATGTCTAAGAAGCATCGGCCCAACGCGGCTCAGATGGTGGCCCTTACGCGTGAGGATGGCGTGCTCTTTCATGACGCAAAGGGCCAGCCTTTGGAGCTTCCGCACGCGGCGGCTCCGCTAGCCGACACGCACGGGCACCTGACGCACTTCCACCAGCACGAGGCATCGCAGGCGTTGGCGCGTGCGTCGCTGGCGGGTGTGGGGTTGCTGGGCGTTCCCATCGATCCCACTGGTGACGGTGTCTGCGCCCCCGAGGTGCTCGCGCGGATTGATGAGTGGGTACTTGAGGCCGCTGCGCATGTTGATGAGCTTCTGAGCTGGGGCGTTGTTCCTGCGGGCGGCGACCCCTATGCTCTGCTGTCTCACGTGTATCTATGGGCAGGCGTGCATCCGTATGGTGCGGCTGAGTTCAATGCGAGCCGCGAGGCGAGGGCGACGCTTGAGCAGCTTCTGGCATCGACGCGCGCGGTGGGCGTGGGCGAGTTTGGCCTTGACTATGGTCCGTACAATACCTGTGATCCCGCCGAGCAGAAGCGTGCGTTTGTTGAGCAGCTTCGGCTGGCCCACGAGCTGAACTTACCGGTTGAGCTGCACATTCGTGATGCCGAGGGTGACAGTGACGCTGCGGCGCACGTGGATGCTGCGCGCATTCTCGAGCGCGAAGGGGTTCCTTCGGCGGGCTGCGATCTTCACTGCTACACCTCAAACGTGCAGGTAATGAAGCCTTTTGTAGACATGGGATGCTTTGTGGCCTTTGGCGGTGCAGCAACATTTGCGCGCTCGGAGGACATTCGTGCAGCTGCTGCGGCTTGTCCCTCTCAGCTGATTCTTTCCGAGACGGACAGTCCGTACATGGCGCCCGTGCCCCTGCGCGGCATGGAGTGTGAGCCGGCCATGGTGGCTTTTTCTGCTGCACTCGTGGCCCAGGTACGCGAAGAGGCAGGTGTTGCGGCCGCTGAGCTCACCTACCAGGACCTCTGGCGCAACGCCCAGCGCCTCTTTGGACGAGAGATCTGACCTTAGCGGGCGTTGCGGACCCCGTGCGGAAGGGGTCCGAGAGATATTCTGTAATTCAAGGGGGTCAAAAAGTGCGGCTTTTGGGACACCCCGCAAAAACATGCTGCAATTTGCCGTTTACGGTACTTTTTCGGGCGTATCAAATATGCAAATACTGACAAATAATGCAACTCGGGGCGCTTATCGTTTCAGGCCTGTCGGCACTTTGGGGTCGAAGGGCTTCGTTTCTCTCTTTATGTACAAAGTATGGACAAACGTTGAAGAAACGTTGAAGAAGCATTATAGGCTCAGTTTTCTTTTTCGAGCGCCTCTCGTCGCGCAACAAAGTTTTCAACATCTCATGCCGATAAACGGCTATTTCCTGACCGCGGCTTTTGTGAGTTCTCTACACCAGCATCTGTAGGTCTGTGACCGCGCTGGCCAAAAGTCGAGCGCCCGTGCGACTTAGCTGCGACCTGGACGCGACGTCTGTGCAACCACCATCTGTCACCCTATGCCGCAATTCGAGAGAAAGGGTTGACATGAGCCAAGAAACAGAACGCGAAACCATCGTCTTGGGGCCGGTGACGTCTCTTTTAGTGTGGCGTGCGGTGCAGTGGGGGATTGTTGACCAACCGGGTATCCCCCTCGATCCACCCCAGCTGCAGAATTGTACGGCACGCATCAGAACGATCAGGCAGCTCGCCACAGTACGCAAGCTCGGCGATGTGTCCTTCGATGCGCTGGTGGGAAAGCGCGCGAACGCCCACCGCGGCAAGCAGCTGCACACCATCGTGCTGCTGGGAGAGCTTCCCGACGGCTCGTTTTACAACGTAGAGAACGGGGTGTACATCTGCTCCCCCGAGCTGTGCTTTGCGTTGCTCGGGCGAGAGAAAAGCCTGCTCCGCCTGCTGCAAGTGGGCTGCGAGCTCTGTGGCAAGTATGCAATCTCGCCCAACGGCACGGGCGATTTTGTAAACGCGCCGCAGCTCACTACAAAAGGCAAGATCAAATCCTACCTCGACCGGCTCGGGCGCCGCAGGGGGCGCACCTTTGCCGCTGCAGCTCTTGACTTCATCGAGGACGAGTCGTGGTCGCCGCGCGAGACCGAGGTCTTTTTGGCGTTTACCCTGCCGCACACCATGGGCGGTTATGGCATCGTACATCCACGGCTCAATGGCAAGGTCAAGCTGTCGAAGCGCGGCCAGATGGCTACGCAGAAGGCCTTTATACGGGGCGACCAGGTCTTTTACGACGAGAAAGGCAATGCCATAGCGGTGGTGGAGTACGACAGCGACGAGAACCATCTGTTCATGGTGATTGAGGGAGGAAAACGCGTTCCTAATTACAAGAAGATCCTGGAGGACGACGAGCGCAGAGAAGTCCTGCGTGATGAGGATGTCTCGGTGGTGACCGTGCGAACCGAAGACACAAGGGTCTTCGAGCGGTTTGAGTTCAAGGCGCTGCGGGTGGCTAAGTTGGCGGGATGCCGGCCCGTTCCCTCGCACGGCCTGGTGGCCTATAGGCGTACTGCGCTGTTCAGTGCTCTGTTTTCGGAGAACGATTGGAGCAACGAGCACAACGAGTTGCTGCAGCTTGCGGGATACATGCGCGTCAGCAAGCGTCGGCGCACGAAAGCGCGGAACTAAGTGCGTAGAGAACACTGTTGCCGCGTGATAGGGGAGGTGTGCGCCATAGTAAGTATTTGCATATTTGATGCACCTGAAAAAGTACCGCAAACAGCAAGTTGCAGCATGTTTTTGCGGGGTGTCCCAAAAGCGGCACTTTTTGACCCCCTTGAATTACAGAATATGCCATCAATGACCCCGGCGCACGGTGTTGGAGCTGCTCCTACGCGCACTTCCGCGGTGTCCGGCGGGCGCGGCGCACCTCAGGCGCGCTTCTGCACCCCCGGCGCACCTCAGGCGCGCTTCTGCACCCTCCTGCACCCCTGGCGCATCGCAGGAACACCCCTCCCAACCGGCTGCTCCTGCGCCGCGCCAGCAAGAAGCCGGTGATGTTGCCGTGAGCCGCTTCAACCTGAGCGAGATGGCCCAAGAGCTTCTGTGGCCCACGCGCTGCGTGGTCTGCGACCTGCCCGGCGAGCTGCTCTGCGAATCATGTCGCGCGCAGTTGCCGTGGATTGCGCAGCGCGAGGCGTGTCCGGTGTGTGGGGCGCCCTTTGGTGCGCTTACCTGCACGGAATGCAAGAAGGACTGGCCGACGCGGGCCTGCGTGTGTGCGCTGCCCTTTGCGGGTCCGGCGGCACGCCTGGTTACTTCCCTCAAAGATGGCCACGAGCTGCGCCTGGCTCCCGTTATGGCGGCGGCCATGGCAACGGCGCTTGATGAGGCAGCTGCCTGGCCAGCTCTTGATGGCGAGCCCCGTTACAATCCCGGTCAGCTCGACGCGCTGTGTTATGTGCCTGCCACCCGCGAGGCCTTTGCCCGCCGCGGTTTTGACCATATGGAGCTTGTGGCGCGCGAGCTCTCGTGGGTGCTCTCGCTTCCGGTGGCCGATGTGCTGGTGCGTACGTCGGCGCATGACCAGCGAACGCTCGACCGCAGCGAGCGGCAGGCCAACCTCTCCGGGACGGTGGAGGTCATAGGCAACGTCTCGCAGCTGCATCTGCTGTTGGTTGACGACGTGATCACCACGGGCGCGTCGGTGTGTGCATGCGCAGAGGCATTGCTTGCACGCGGCGCCGCATCCGTAAGCGCGTGCGCTCTCGCCCGCGTCTGGTAAGCCTCGTCACACATTTAGGGCCCGTAGCTGCTATACTTTCGGCGTCTCACTCCAGGTCTGTGGTTGCGGGTGCGCTCCGGCGCGCCTTAGTCCATGGCAGACGAGGTCAAAAGGATCCACGTAAGTTGCTGCGTGCGCGCAGTGGCGAGCATGGCTCGTCCTAGAGGGAAGACACACCGTCCGTTAGACAAGAGGCATCCGGCCTCGCGGGCGAGAGGGCTTCCAGTGAAGGGCGCCGTGGCACCCCGAGCGAAGGCCCCAGTGTGCGAGTGTGGGGGCAAATACCAGGTCAGCTGGGTGAGACGCGCAGATAGACGGCGGTGCGCACGTCCGGCGCACGCGACAGAGGAGGTCCGAGAGGATGGGACGCAATTGCAGGCGCTCGGCATGCGCCATGGCAACGGCTCTTATGATGTCTATGGCTCTATCGGGGTGCACCATCCCGTTTGTCAACATTGACGTGCCCTTCGATATTCCCGACATCAATCTGCCGACGGTCGACCTGTCTGAGCTCGACCTTCCCAAGATCACGCTGCCCATTGGCGTGACCACCTCGGTTGAGGATGCCCGCCATGCGGCGCTGGGCGGCGTTTCGAACATCGAGCAGGAGATGCTTGTTACGCCGGGCTACCTCACCGTGGGACTCAAGACCGCCACGTCGGTGGCGCCGCTGTGTGCAGCCGGCGAGGGCGGATTGGTGCAGGGCCTTGACGTCGACCTCTCGGCGGCGCTTGCCAGCGAGCTTGGTCTGAGGGTGCGCTACGTACCCGTGGTGGACGAGTCGACCCTGGGCACGGAGTGCGACATTGTCATGAACGGCGAGTCGGACGCGCCTGACCGCGTGGCCATTGCGGGCACCTACGCGGAGTCGGCCACGTCGTTCTTCCACATGGGCGACAACCAGGTGGCGGCCATTACCGAGCTGGGCGGCAAGAGCGTGGGCCTGCAGGGTGGCTCGGTTTCTGAGACGGTGCTTAACCGCACGGGTCTCAAGATGAGCCAGAAGGCCTATCCCAACCTGAGCGAAGCATTCAACGCGCTGGCGGCTGGCGAGGTTGACTACGTGCTCTGCGAAACGTATCCCGGCGCCTACCTCGCCACGCTCCACGAGGGCATCTCGTTTGCCGGCAGCCTCGAGGCGCCTCAGACCATGGGCATTGCCGTGGCTGCTTCCAATGCGGCGCTGGTGAGCGAGATCCAGTCGGCCTACGACGCCATCCTGTCCAACGGGACCCTCGATGTGGCGCGTTCGCGCTGGGTGGGGGCATTGCCCACGTTGACCACCGAGTCTCAGATCAAGGACGTGCCAGCAGGTGACAGCAACGCGTCGAGCACGTCGCCGGGTATGGGTGGCGACGGGGCCAACGACGGCTCGGATGCCGGCTCGATTGCCATTACCAACGTGTCGTAGGCAACCGCGCAACACAACCACGCTTACCGGGCGGGCATGCGGGCAACCGCGTGCCCGCCACGCTTTGGCGCCGTTTGCCGAGAGGGTTTTCGGGCTGTGCTGCGGTGCTTTGCCGCTCGGCGATTGGCCCGTAGCGTAGGACGCCATTTGGGTATGTACTCTTTATATAGCCCCCAATGCCCGGGGAGCGCGAGAACGACTCCGGGGCAACGGACGTAAAACACGGATAGAGGAGGCATCGATGGTCGACATCAAGATCTCGGGACGCAAGGTCAGCGTGAGCGACAGCATGCGCGAACGGGTTGAAGAGAAGATCGGAGAGGCACTTCGCGTCTTTGAGGTACAGCCCATGACCTGCGATGTTGTGCTCAGGGTTGATAAGAACCCCTCCAATCCCGAGCGCAAGACCTGCGAGGTTACCGTGTTTGTGCGCGACAGCGTGGTACGCGTGACCGCCAGCTCCACCGACATGTTTGCGGCCATCGACGATGCGGCCGACAAGGTGACGCGCCAGCTGCGTAAGTACAAGACCAAGGTCATCGACAAGCGTCAGCGTTCGGCACGTGGCCTGGTTCCCCCCGAGCTCGAGGCTGTGACGGCAGAGAATCTGGCCGACCTCATCGAGCCGGCGGAGGAAGACGATCAGCTTGTGCGCGAGAAGATCGTCGACCTGGTGCCCATGACCGAAGAAGAGGCGCTGGTGCAGACCGATCTTCTGGGCCACGATTTCTATGTTTTCGAAAATGCGACAACTGGTCTCGTGAATGTCATCTATCACCGTCATAATGGGGGATACGGCATCATCAAGCCGCGTATCGAAAGCGAGGACGACGAGTAGCTTGGCGTCCTCCCGAAGATTGTGAGCAGCATGGAGCAGGACGTCAATACTCTCGACACCAGCACTAGTTCTATAGAGCAACACGCCGACCCGGCCGATGTTACCAACGTCGGCCGGGCGTATCACCGCAAGCGTACCTGCAAGATTGTGGTTGATTCGCCGGCAGACTTCGCACCAGCCATCGCCGAGCGTTTGGGCGTGCGCGTCATCCCCTTCAGCTACGTGACGCCGGAGGGCGAGTTTGAGGACGACCTCTGGAAGACGCGCAACCCGCACGAGTTCTACGAGGCAATGCGCAAGAACCCCGACATGCGCATCACCACGGCAGCAGTGACGCCTGGTCGCTACATGGAGATCTTCAAGGAGGAGGCCGCCGAAGGCCTTCCCGTGCTGTATCTGGGCCTGACCGGTGGACTCTCGTCGTCCATCGACTCGGCGCGCCAGGCGGCTGAGGCCGTGATGGCAGAGCAGCCCGATACCAAGATCTACGTGCTTGACAACCTGTGCCCGTCGCTCGCGGCCGAGCTTCTGACCCTTGAGGTGGTCCGCCAGGCCGCCGAAGGTCTCACGGCCGAGGAGCTGTACTACTGGGCAAAGGACGCGCGCTACTTTGTGCAGGGCTACTTCACGCTCGACAGCCTGCACTGGCTGGCCCTGGGCGGCCGCATCCCGCCGACCGCGGCCAACGTGGGCGGCAAGCTCGATATCAAGCCCGAGCTCTCCTACGACCGCACCGGCGCGCTGACCCTGCGTGGCATGTGCCGCGGCCGCAAGAAGGCCCTGCGTGCCATCCTGCAGGACTTCCGCGACAACTATGGCCACGATCGCTCGCTGCCTATCGCCATTGCCACCGCCGATGCCGAGAAGGACGGCGACTGGCTCGAGGCGCAGATCAGGCGCGAGAAGGGCTGCGAAGACATCGTTATCATGCGCAGCTCGATCTCGCCGGTCATCGGCAGCCACGTGGGTCCGGGCATGGTGGCTGTGGCGTTCTGGGGTTCCGACCGCCGCGAGCAGCTCTCACTGACCGACCGCATTGCGCGCAAGGTGCGGGGCGTCTAGCACCAGCGAGGAGCACGGTATATGACAGTAAGAAAAGGCTGTAGGGTCGCCTTCATTGGGACCGGTATCATGGGTGCGCCGATTGCGGAGCATCTGCTTGATGCTGGCTATCGCCTGACGGTCTACAACCGCACGCGTGCCAAGGCGGAGGGCCTGCTGGCCCGAGGGGCCGTGTGGGCCGATAGTCCTGCCGAGGCGGCACGGCGTGCCGATGTCATCTTCACGATGGTGGGCTATCCCGCTGACGTCGAGGATATCTACCTGGCAACCGACGGGCTTATTCGCGCGGCAAAGCGCGGCGCGTGGCTCATCGACCTCACCACCAGCTCTCCGCAGCTGGCACGCGACATTCACGACGCAGCTGAGGTCGAAGACAAGCATGCCTTCGATTGCCCGGTGACGGGTGGCGACCAAGGCGCCCGGGAGGGCACGCTCACGTTGATTGCGGGCATCAGCCAGAAGGATGCCGAGCCCGTCATTCCGCTGCTGGAGACCTTCTCGAGCCAGATTCACTGGTTTGATCAGCCGGGTGCTGGTCAGCTGGCGAAGCTCTGCAACCAGGTGTCGCTGGCGTCGTGTTTGGCGGGAGCGGCCGAGCTCATGGCACTCGCCGAGCAGGCAGGTCTTTCTGTCGAGCATGTGGCGCAGATGGTTGGTGCGGGCATGGGTGGCTCGGCGCAGCTGAGCCGCGTGATGCCCAAGGCCTTTGACGGCGACTACGCTCCCGGTTTTCTGGCCGAGCACCTGCGCAAAGACCTCACCCTTGCGCTCGAGGCTGCCGAAGACCTTGACGTGGCACTTCCGGCAACCCAGACGGCACTCAACCTGGTGGACATGCTCTGCCGGGCTGGTGGGGCGCGTCTGGGCACGCAGGCAGTGTCGCTTTTGTATGCCGACGAGGCAACGGGTGCGGCCGCAGGGCTCGACTGGTCACAGGTGCCCGACGAGTCCGAGCCTGATGAGCCCAACCCCGCCCGTCAGCGCTACTTCATCAACACCACTCATCACCTCTAATACCTGCGGAAACTCCGTACGGTAGGCAGACGCATAGACACCTGCCCGAAAGGAAGCATGCACAACCATGAGCGAATCAACCCAGAGCTCGCTGGCGGTTCTCATTGACTACGAGAACCTTGCCTTGGGCACGGGGCGGCGCAAGCGCAACGGCCACCAAGAGGTGGGGCCCGCGCCGGACGTCAAACGCATACTCGAGCGCCTGGTAGACAAGGGGCGCATCACAGCCAAGCGCGCCTACTGCGACTGGCAGCGCTTCTCCGATGCCATCACGCCGCTGCATGAGCTGGGCATCGAGCTGATTGAGATTCCCGACCGCGCCTATACCGGCAAGAACTCGGCCGATATCCGCCTGGCTGTTGACGCGATGGAGATGTGCCTCACCAAAGACCACATCGACACCTTTGCCATCCTGTCGGGTGACTCCGACTTCTCGCCGCTGGTGTCCAAGCTCAAGGAGTTTGGCAAGACCGTCATCGGCGTAGGCATGAAGGAGGCTACCAGCTCACTTCTGACCGAGGTCACCGACGAGTTCCTCTTCTACGAGGACATCGTGAGCGCCGGCGGCATTCCCAGCTTCGAGGGACGCGTCACGCAGGATAAGTACCCCTGCTACCAGCTGCTTTTTGAGACCATTGACACGCTGCTTACCGAGAGCGAAAGCTCCATCCTGGCGTCGCGCATCAAAGACACCATGAAGCGCAAGCGTCCGCAGTTTACCGAGCGCAGCTACGGGTATCGTTCGTTTACGATGTTGCTTCGTGAGGCAGCTAAGCTGGGCTTTATCGACATTCACCAGGATTCCAGGAGCGGGACCGTCATGGTGGACGGCTTCTGCGAGTAGTCTTGAGAAAGGAAGGCACATGGCAGACGAGATGGACATCTCCTTCGACCTCCCGCGGCTGGTTGACGGCTTGGGAGTGTCGCGGCGCCGCGTGCGTCAGGATGCGGCGCACCAGATTGCCCTTTTGGCCCACCAGGATGCTCAGGCGCTCAAGCCCTACGTTGAGGAACTGCTTGATGCCCTGTATCGCCCCGAGGCGCAGACGCGCTGGGAGATCTTTGACGCCCTGTCCGAGCTGGCGCTGACTGACGCCAACATGGTGGTTGACGGGTACGACAGCGCCGAGGCATCGCTGTTTGACGAGACGTCGGCAACGGTGCGTCTGGCCGCCTTCAGGTTCCTCTGCCGCGTGGGTGCCTCGTCGCCCGAGCGCTCCGACATGGTGTGGCCGGTGCTTGACGAGTCGGTGCAGTGCTACCACGGCAACCCCGAGTACCACGACATGCTGGTGGCGCTCCTGGAGTTTTCGCGCGGCGACCTCTCGCCCATGGCGCGTGAGGCGCTTGTGGCGCGTGTGGCCTTTGATGCCGAGAACGGCCGCAACTACATCAAGGCCTACTCGACTCAGATCATTGCTGCTGCCAAGGGTGGTAACTAGCATGGCACAGCATGCAGCGCCGACTCCGCAGGAGCAGCACGCTCAGGGTGTGCAGTCGCAGCAGGGCATGGCGCCGTCAGAGGTCTACACGGGAGTGCAGCACAAGCGTGGCTCGCGCGTCCCGACGCTGGTGTGGCTGCTGCTTTTGGTGGTGGCCCTCATGGCAGGCGCTGCTGGCGGCGTGTGGTATGGCTACTATCAGCTTAAGGAGCCGGTGAGCTTTGGTACGCTCGGTGGGCTTACCACCATCACTGAGGCTCAGCTTGACGAGCCGGTGGCCACCTATACCGTGGGCGAGGAGACTTTTGAGGTAAGTGCGCGTCAGGCGCTGCTGCAGCAGAGCTCGCTCGAAAACGCAAAGGTGGGGGAGGGCAGCTACGTGATGCCCTCGACCGAGAGCGTAATCTCGGCGGCGCGTACGGCCATTCTGATGCGCGAGGTGGAGAGTCGTGGCATCACGGTGACCGACGAGGAGCTTGATGCCTACGTGAGCGAGACCTTTGGCGGCACCGATTACGCAGCACTTGCCACCGAGTACCGCATGGACGAAGAGACGCTCAAGACGCGGATGCGTGAGTCGGCCGCGCTTGCCAAGCTTAGGGCACAGGTGGTGGAGGCGAGCGAGAGCTCCGAGCCCCAGCCGCCGGCAGCCCCGGCCGACGGCAACCGTGCCACGGAATCTGCCGACTATGCCGCCTACATCATTGCGTTGGCGGGAGACGAGTGGAATGCAAAGACGGGTGCCTGGGTGAACTACGACGGCCCGTACGCCTCTGCGTTGCGGGAGCTTGACGTGCGTGCCGATGCCGCGTCGTACGAGGCGGCTGACGTTGCCTTCAATATTGCCTACCAGCGGTGGGCTGAAAGCGCACAGGAGGGTGACACGCCTGCGCAGCAGTGGACCAACTACGTGAACGGGCTTCTGAGCCAGGCTAATCTTGCCGTGAGCTCGCTCGTCTCGTAGAGACGCTGCGCGTTAGGGGGCAGCGATGGATGTGGTGGTGAGCGCGTGCCTGCTCGGTGAATGCTGTCGCTACGATGGGGGCAGCAAGCCCTCTCCGGCGGTGCAGCATCTTTGCGAGCGCGTGCAGGCACATCCGGTATGCCCCGAGACGGCAGGGGGCCTCACGTGTCCACGTCCGCCTGCCGAGCGCGTGGGCTCGCGTGTGCTGATGAGTGACGGCACCGATGTAACCTGCGCATTTGTGGCGGGTGCCCAAGCGTGTGCCGAGCAGGTGCGTCCCTTTCGCGCACCGCTCGCAGTTCTGAAGGCAAAAAGCCCCTCCTGCGGGGTGGGCGCCATCTATGATGGTACGCATCGTGGTGTGCTGACGTCGGGCAGCGGTGTCTTCGCGCAGCTGCTTGAGAAAGAGGTGGACTGTATGGTTACCGAAGAGGTCGTTGGGATTTGCAAGCCTTCGGTCGAGCATCCCGTGGCGATCGTGCTGGGAACGGGCCTTGGGCACCTGTGCTCGCTCGTGCATCCCGTGCGCCGCATCGACTACCACGATATCGATGGGTTCCCCGAGGACGCGCGGCCCATCTCGGGGCATCGCTTTGAGGCGACGATAGGAACCGTTGATGGCGTGCCGGTGGTGGTCTATCCCGGTCGCATCCATCTCTACCAGGGCTATTCTGCGGCCGAGGTGACGGCGCTGGTGCGCCACGCGCATCGCCTGGGCTGCCGCGACATTGTGTTTGCGTGTGCAACGGGCGCGGTGCCGGGGAACGCCCACACCGGCCTGGGCATCCTGACTGACCACATCAACCTGACGGGGCGCAATCCCTTGGTTGAGGACGCCGACCTGCGCTATGTTGAGACGCCCTTTGTGGGCATGCGTGACGCCTATACACCCTACCTGCGCACACTGGCGCGCGGGGTGGCGGACGACCTAGGCATTGGTGTGGAAGAGGGCGTGTACGCCGGCACGCTTGGCCCGTGCTTTGAGACGCCCGCAGAGGTGGCCATGCTCAAGGGCATGGGCGTGAGCTACGTGGGCATGTCGACGGTGTGCGAGGTCATTATGGCTCATGCGCTGGGCATGAACGTGCTGGGGCTCACGCTTGCCACCAACTACGCGGGCGAGGACGGTGTCTCGCATCAGAGCGTGCTCGAAGAAGCGGGGCGCCATGCCGAAGACTTCGAGCGCTTGGTGCGTGGCGTGCTGCACCTGCTGTAGGAGGTGCGCACGGCAAACAGTAGGCTACCTGATTGTCGGCTGGGCGGGAGGTGTGTTGCATGAGCAAGAGGCCAGGGGCTCTTAACTGGGCAATCATTCTGGGTGGTGCCATAAGTGCCGTAGCGCTGGTGCTTTTGTGCGCTGGCTTGGTGACGATGCTGCGCGGCGGGCTTCCGGTGTCTTCGGACGAGTCGGAAGGCTCGATGCCCCACCTTATCGTGAGGCCTCAGGGAGACGGCGGAGAGGGCGGTAGCGGTGCGCCTACGGAGCGCGAAGGCGGCGTTGGTGCCGATGACGGCGAGCTGCATAGCGCCCTGAATACCGACGTAAGCTACACGATAACCACCGACCACTATCGCCGCGACAAGACCGAGCAGGTCGAGGCGTACGGCAAGAAGGTGTACTGCCACTTTGAGGTGAGCTACCCGCAGGTGTCCGATGATGTCGCGCAGGCAAAGCGGATCAATCGGCTGCTACGTCGCACGGCCTGCGAGTCGGTGAATACCTACTATCGCGAACCGAGTGCCAATATGGTCGAGCGCGTGATGAGCGTGGTGGACGAAGACGAGGACGCGGCCAACGGGCTTCCCGACAATGCCGAGATGCTGCTTGAGAGCACGGTTGACTATGCCGTGACGTACAACAGCGAAGACCTGCTGAGCGTCTGCTTTGCCGATGAGTACTATATGGGAACCTATGCGGCGGGTTTTGTGGCGCTACGTACGGTAAACGTGAACCTCAAGACCGGAGAGGTGTACGAGCTTGCCGATGTCCTGACGGGGGATGACGAGATTGCACGCTCGTTTGTGGACAATCTGGTGCAGGAGAGCGGAGAAGATGCCAACGGTGATGGCGTCATCGACGACAGCGAGTGCTTTACGATTGGTCTGTGTGGTCGCGAGGCCTTTGAGCAGGGCATTTGTGGCGAGGGTGAGCTCGCGGGTCCCAGGGTGATAACCTGCCTGTTTATTGACGGGAATGGGCAGCCCAACCTCGGTGTAACGTACTGGATCAGTGGTCGCTCGGGCTTTGTGCGCGGATGGTGGGACGTGACGGTGACCGACGAGCAGCTGAGCGCAGCGCGCAAGGAGTCGAGCCTGTGGGATGCGCTGGGGAAGTAGCGGCGTGCGCGGTCTCGAGCCTCGGCCCAGGGACCACAGGTTCTCGCAGATTTGTCACAACTAGGGCTTGCGTTTGAGGGGTCGGGTTAGGTATAGTAGGTAGTCGCCGCAAGGCACATATGCCGGATTAGCTCAGTTGGTAGAGCGACGCACTCGTAATGCGTAG
>ODAI014427269.1_pt1 | contig 14733 bp, 11 predicted proteins | sample 1539321 | NCBI WGS metagenome assembly ODAI01 (sample SAMN02144231, study PRJEB22623) | gut metagenome | biome: sheep rumen | host: Ovis aries | place: New Zealand
AACGTGGCTCCGGCTCAGGGTACAAGCGAAGTGCAATACGGCAAGCTCTCCATCAACAACACCGACGAGAACAAAGTCTATTTCTCCGAAGCATTCGAGGAGACCACCCCACTCCTCTTCATCGGTGCCCCCACCAACAAGAACACGAAGTTCTATGCTGGCAACATTGTCAAGAACGCCACCAAGACAGGCTTCACTTCCCTGCCACTCCCCTGGCAGACCAACACAGGCGAGCTGTCCAGCAACGAAGAGATTCCCTTCCTGGCATTGCAGGAGGGTCGCCACCAGTACGACAACCTCACCTGCGAGGTGGGCACCTTCACCGCCAACAGAGCTACGGGCGACAACACCTGGACCGACGTGACAGAGGTGACATTCCAGCAGCCCTTCCCTGCAGGGGTGACCCCCATTGTGCTGACAGAAATACGCAATCCAAGCTACGCCACTTCAGCCAACAATGCCACCTCGCTCGACGTGAAGATTTTCGGCGTGACCAACACGGGCTTCAAGGCCATCATCTATTCTGAGGAAGCCTCCGCACGCAAGATTGCCCTCGGACAGACCGTTTGTTATCTGGCCATCACCCCGGGCATCGGCACCCTCGATGCAGAAAACGAACTCATCATCGCAGCAGGTCACGGCATCGACAACCCCGTGTATGGCATCGCCACCCACGACAACCAGTTCTATGCCGACACCCAGCCTGGCATTGACGAAACGGCCCAGATACGCCCCGCACTGAAGTTCTACCAGCCCACCATCCTCGTGGCTGAGCAAACCAACAACTACCCGGCTGTCAGCATGCTTCGCCGCACCGACATTACAGAGAAGGATGACGATGGTACCACTTGGACCACTGGCGTGAAAATTAAACGAATCCTCGACCATGACCTGAGCATCGACGGAAAAACCGTCAAAACGTCCACCAGCGATGAAGCCTACCAAGACCTGATTGGCTGGGTGGCCATCGGCAAGTACAAGGCTGGCGGCTCAGCCCCCACTGCCATCGAGTCCCTCACTGTCGAGCCACAGACGCTGAACCCACATATTGTAGGTGGTCGCATCGTGGTGGAAGGTGTCAGCCATTTCGAAGTCTATAGTCTTAGCGGCACCAAACTGGACACTCAATCAGTGCTTACACCAGGCTTCTACATTGTGAAAGCCGCAGACAAAGCTGTGAAGGTGCTGGTAAAATAAACGCACGGCAGTTCATCTAATAACATGCTGGGCTAAAAAATTCTAAGAGAGGGCTGCGGATTGCTCCGCAGCCCTCTCTCTTTGTTGCCAATAAAGACGAGGTTTTTGATGGTAATAAAAACGAGGTTTTTGTTGGTAATAAAAACGAGGTTTTTGTTAGTAATAAAAACGAGGTTTTTGTTGGTAATAAAAACGAGGTTTTTGTTGATAATAAAAACGAGGTTTTTGTTGGTAATAAAAACGAGGTAGGGATATAGCTGATGGAAGAACTCCAAATTTTTCGACAATAGAAGGACTCACGCCTAAAGAACAACGGGGAGAGGCTGACTATTATGGCAGCCTCTCCCCGTTGCTATAAGGTATGTTCTAATAATTACTAAATCTGAGATGATTATCTTTTTTTACTTGAGGACCAGCTTGTCGCTCCCCGCTGCCTTGAAGCTCATGTCAAGTCCTTTCACAGAGTGGGTGAGCGCACCAAAGGAGATGAAATCGACGCCCGCTTTGGCGTAGGGAATCATGGTGTCGAAAGTGATGCCACCAGAGGATTCGGTCTCGGCACGTCCTGCCACAAGTTTGACGGCCTTCTCCGTGTCCTCGGGAGTGAAATTGTCAAACATGATGCGGTCGCACCCCTCGGCAAGGGCTTCGTCAAGTTCCTTGAAGTTGCGCACCTCGCACTCAATCTTGAGTTCTTTCCCATGGTCCTTGCAATACTGCTTGGCTCGCGAAATAGCGTTGTGGACACCTCCACAGAAGTCAATGTGGTTGTCCTTGAGCAGAATCATGTCGAAAAGTCCTATGCGATGATTCATGCCGCCACCAATCTTGACAGCCTCCTTTTCCAACATACGCATGCCTGGAGTTGTCTTGCGTGTGTCGAGCACACGAGTTTTGGTGCCAGCATCAATCAAGGCTTGCTGATACTTGTGGGTCATGGTGGCAATGCCACTCATGCGCTGAAGGATATTAAGCATGAGACGCTCTGTCTGCAGGAGGCTCTGCTCTTTGCCTTTCACCGACATCACAATATCGCCGGGCTTGACGTGGGCACCGTCCTGAATATAGACCTCCACCTCCATGGTGGGGTCGAAACGGCGGAACACCTCCTTGGCTATCTCCACTCCGGCAAAGATGCCCTCCTCCTTGATGAGGAGCTTGCTTTCGCCGTATGCATCGGCAGGGATGCAACAAAGGGTGGTGTGGTCACCATCACCTATATCCTCAGCAAAGGCGAGGTCGATGAGGCGGTCATTTAGTTCTTCTACGCTTAACATAATCGGATGGCTTTTTATTGTTTTCGAAATACCAGGCAAGTCCAATCTTCACGCCAGCCTTGGTGTAGTCGGCAAAGTTGTTGGTGGAGATGTCGCAATAGAGAGATGGCTCGATGGTGAGATGTCTGTTCAGGAAGAAACAGTAGCCAAGCTCGGGGGTGACCATCAAGTCGTTGTACTTCGGTGCTCCATGCACATACTTGACACCAGCCTGCAGGAAGATGCCGTTCTGCTCGATGAGGTAGCGGCACTTCATGCCGGCATAGAGTTTCTGCAAGTCCTTGCAGCGGTAGTCGAAACCCACTTCCGTTATCAGCATCCACGCTTCTTCGAACATATATCCTCCGTTAATACCCAAATTGAGTCCGACTTTCTCATGCTTGTTGTAAGAAAGGCCGGCAGCATTGGTCGTAGCGCCAAGATAGTACTTCCCTTTTTCAAACTGTGCATACGCACCGCTGATGCCTACCAAAGCAAACAAAAGCGTAAACACGATTTTCTTCATAATATAGAAATGATTTAGTTTTTTATATAGATTTCACTTTTTCAGGAGTTTTTCAGTTGCTCCTTTTTGTACAAGGCCCAGGAAAGGAGTGAGCAGATGACTGCATATCCAACGATGTGCCACAAATAATCCATCCACGTGTTCCAGGTGATGCCATTATAAAGGTAGAAACCTAAGCCAACGGCAAAGAACGCGACGGGTTGCCAGATGTAACGCTTCATGTAGGTCTGCTTACAAAGTTAATCAGTTGTTGGCAATCTTTTTATTAGCCAGCTTCTTAGCCCAAATGATGTACCACACCAATAAACCCACAGTGATGCTCCCACCCAGAATGTAGGACACCAAGTGTGTGAGCTGGAATCCTTCAGGAGCAATAAAGATGTAGGTGGAACATACGATGGTCATCCACAGCGAGGGCAAAAGCGTGATGAGGTAAGCGTATGGCTTTGTGCCTTCAGTCGCACTACGCTTGGTGAGCCACACGGTGATGGTCCACAGGGTGATGCAGGCAAGGGTTTGATTGAACCATGCAAAGTAGCGCCAAAGGATGTCGAAGTTGATGAACATCAGCGCCACACTCACCACAAAGAGAGGCAGAGAGAGAATCAGGCGCTTATAGATTTTGTTTTGCTTATACTTCATGAAGTCGGCCGAAATGAGACGAGCCGAGCGGAAGGCTGTGTCGCCACTCGTGATGGGTGCAGCCACCACACCAAGTACTGCCAGCACGGCTCCCACACCACCTAACCAGTTGGTGCAAAGTGCATTGACCAGAACGGCTGGCGAAGGCTTACCGGTTTCAGGATTGATCATCGCTGCCACCAACTTCTCGTAAGGAGTGTCGCCTGCCACATCGAGACTGTCGGCAAACTTGATGGCCGCAGCAGCCCAAATGAGCGCTACCAACCCTTCTGCAATCATGGCGCCATAGAAAACGGGACGACCATATTTCTCATTCTTCATACAGCGTGCCATCATAGGACTTTGAGTGGCATGGAAACCACTCACGGCTCCACAGGCAATGGTGATGCACAAGCCTGGGAATATGGGAATGGTGCTTGAAGGATGATGATTGGAAAATGCCTCTGTAATCTCAGGTATGGCCCCATCGTAGGCAAAGATGCCGTAGAGCAACCCTACTGCCATGATGAGTAAAGCTATGCCAAAAATGGGATAGATTTTCCCAATCAACTTGTCAATGGGCAATAACGTGGCCATAAGATAATAAACAAAGATGATGAGCACCCAGAAATACTTCGACCATAGGAAACCGTTGTCCGCCATCATGCCATCCAGCAGGTCGGCAGGTGTGGTCACAAATACGGTTCCCACCAAAATCATCAGCACCAACGTCAAGATGCGAAGCACAAAACGCGCTCCCGCTCCTAATTCGTCGCCAATGATTTCTGGCAAGCTCGCGCCATTCTTTCGCATGCTGATCATACCCGACATATAATCATGCACTGCACCGCCAAAAACACATCCTAACACAATCCAAAAGTAAGCAGCAGGGCCAAACAAGATACCTTGAATTGCTCCGAAGATGGGGCCTGTGCCTGCAATGTTCAGAAATTGGATAAGAAATACTTTCCATGTCGCCATAGGCATGTAATCAACACCATCCTTCGAGGTGTAACAAGGAGCTGTACGTTGAGGGTCAGCACCAAAAACCTTGTTGACAAATGCACCATAAAGCACATATCCCAAGACAAGGAATAAGAAAGACGCAATAAACGTAACCATTTTTTTTGTTTTCTATCAAATGTCAATAAAAATTAAACAAAATTAAGATGAAAGGGAAGAAAAACCTTCACTTTTTATACAGTCATGCGCTGTATGTTGTGCAAAAGTACGGAATTATCCTTATCTTTGCAAAAAAATTAAGGTTAATCATGACGAATCGATATAAAGCAATCTTTTTGTTTGCGTTTTTGACATTTCTGACAACAACACTTTGTGCACAAGTAAACTTTTCCTCTGCCACAAGGTTTCCTTACAAAACAGAGCACCCTTTGCGCGAGACTCGTGCCGTTTGGCTCACCACCATCGGTGGGTTAGACTGGCCCCGAGTGCATGCTGTTGACGAGTCCAGCCGCCAGCGGCAAAAGGCAGAACTCATCAGCATACTCGACAACTACCAGAAAGCCAACATCAACACGGTCATTTTCCAGACACGCGTACGTGCCGCTGTGCTCTACCCCTCCCACATCGAGCCTTGGGAACTGAGCCTGACGGGAGTGGCGGGGAAAGACCCTGGCTACGACCCGCTGGCCTTCTGTATTGATGAGTGCCACAAACGAGGCATGGAACTGCACGCCTGGGTGGTGTGCATCCCTATCGGCACCAAGGAGCGACAAGCCAAATATGGATCGGCATCGTTGGTGAAGCAGCACCCCGACTTGGTGAAAACGGCCAAAGGAGGGGAAATGTTCATGAAGCCCGGCAATCCGCAAACGGCTGAGTACATCGCCACCATCTGCAAGGAAATTGTGGAAAACTACGATGTCGATGGCATCTCTCTCGACTACATCCGCTATCCTGAATCCATCTTCAACTATTCCGACGATGAGCTATACCCACGTTCCTCGACTCAGAGCAAAGCCGAATGGAAGAGAGAGAACATCACACGCATAGTCAAGTGCGTGCACGACACGGTCAAACCCATCAAGCCGTGGGTGAAGCTGAGCAGTTCGCCCATCGGGAAATATCGCAACACCAGCCGCTACAGTGCTGGCGGATGGAACGGCTATGATGCCGTGTGGCAAGACCCTGTGCTGTGGCTGGAGAAGCATTATCAGGACATGCTCTTCCCCATGATGTACTTCACCGGTAACAACTACTACCCCTTTCTCTATCAATGGTTGGAAAAAAGCAATGGGCACCCCATCTGCCCGGGACTCGGCATCTATTTCCTTGATCCCCGCGAGGGACGATGGATGCTCAACGAGGTGCGTGCAGAAATGCATGCTGCCCGCGATGCAGGCATTGGCGGCATCGCCTTCTACCGAGGTGAATTTTTCACCAAAAACTGCAAGGGCATCTATGATGCTACTTGCCAAGAGTTTTTTCCCCACCCTGCCCTCACCGCCCGCATGACCTGGATGGGTGACACCGTTCCACCTGCCGCTCCTACATCTTTGTATATTAAGGAGGGGACGCTTTTTTGGAGCCAACCGCAAACCTCCCTACCCATGAAAGGGAAAGAGGGGAAAAGCGGAACACTTCTCTACAATATCTATGGCTCCGACACATACCCTGTGAATGTGACCAAAGCAGAGAATCTCCTTGCAGCCAGGGTACAAGACTCTTTCTGGCGGCTCAACCCCAAGGCAAACAGAGTGAGCCACTATGCCGTCACAGCCATCGACCGCCTGGGCAACGAAAGCTCGGCCTTACAGGAAGAGCTGGCACAGCCAAGACAAATCAATGTGTCGAAACTCATCAATCCTCCCATGAAAAGCACTTCGAAAACCTCGAAGCGCAAGAAGAAGAAAAGGAAATAATAGGGTTGAAAAAAATAAAGGCTCGCCCCCTGATGTGAATAGGGGCGAGCCTCTGCATTCTTAATCTTGCTCTTCGTTCAAATCAATCTCCACACTGGAGTCGTATGAACTGGTAGCCTTCAGGTTGATGACAGGACGGATGAAGTATTCAACCTCTACGGTGTCCTCAATCAGCCGAAGAATCTCCTTCGGATCCTTGTAAGCCATCGGACTTTCATCGATGGTGCCTGTTCCAACCGATGTTGAGTAGACGCCCTTCATCGACTCTTTGTATTCTTCCAGGTCAATGAGTTCCTTGGCATCGGAACGAGAGAACAAACGACCTGCACCATGAGGGGCTGAGCAGTTCCAGTCTTCATTACCCTTGCCGCGGGCGATAATCAAACCGTCGCGCATATTGAACGGAATCACCAGCTTTTTGCCTTTCGGAGCCGCAACGGCACCCTTACGCATCATCTTCATCGAGAAATCGATGTAGTTGTGCGTGGTGTAGATTTGCTCCACCACATCGACTTTCTTTCCGCTCCCCTCGCTGATGGCCTCCTGCACCAAGTGGTCAATCACCTGATGGTTAAACTCCGCATAAGCCTGCGCAACAACCATATCGGTGATATAGCCCTTCATGGCTTCGCCCACCAGGTAGGCACGGGTAGGTCCCTCCTGCTTCATGGCCTCGTTCTTCCAGTATTTCCACACCTTCTGACCGAGATTGCGACTGCCACAGTGAACCGTGAAAGCGTAGTTTCCTTCAGGAGTCACCCCCACCTCAATGAAGTGGTTGCCACCTCCAACCGTACCGATGCTGTGGTAGAACATGTGTTCTGTCTGACCAATGCGCTTCATGAAGGCTGTGATGCCTTTTTCCGACACATCCATCAAGTTCACCATTTCCGGCCACTGCTGACGTGCTTCTTGCAGACGCTGCTGCAGATGTTTATAGAGGTCGGAATGGGCATAGACCGATTTCTGATGAATGGTCATGCCAAACTTCACCTTTTCGCGTATCAGCCGTTCAATGGCGGGGTAGTCCTCGCTGCGGATGGGCAAGTTGGTGATGGCGGTCGATACCGAACATCCGATGTCGCCTCCCACATGGTCGGGATTGACGTGGTCGGTAAACGGAACCGTAAATCCAACCACGATGTCCTTGCCTTCATGCACGTCGGGCATAATTCTGATTTTGGCACCCTCAAACATGGGGCTGTCCAGAAACTGGTACACCAACGAAAGTGCACCCGATTCTATATTGTCGGTAAAAATCTTACAATCTTTACAATACTTTCCTTTTAATTCTAACATAGTTTCTTCTTTTTTTCTCTGTCTCCAGAGTGTTTCTGTTTCCTTCACATACCTATGAACATAGAGACCGAAAGATGTGAATATCTATCAGCCCCACATCCTCATCAGAGAAAAAAATGCACGATTTACGTCATTTGATGCCTAACTTCCCCATCCCTTCAAAGAAATTGCCAAGCGTGGGAGCTTTGTCATAATACTCCTCCGTGACAGTCTGCGAGAAAGGCACATGCTGGTTAAGCATGCGTTCCAAAGTGGCAAGCATCTCAGCACGAGCCGTGGGACTATTGTTCAGCCCCGACACAAGGTGGTCGGCTCCTTGATAGGTGTGGAACAGAATGGGCACTTGCATTTGCTTTAACTGAGGGATGTAGTAGCCTGGGCAAAATCGTTGAGAATGGCCGCACCATCTTCGCGCTTGCCCGTTTCCCATCCACCGCCAAAGGAGAAGATGAAGACGGGATGTTTAGTGTCTGCCATTAAAACGGTAGAATCTTGATAAACATCCATTTTCAATTCCACCCCCTCCTTATCGACATAGGTATAGGTTTTCACACTGGTGTTCTCGCCTATCGGATTGCTTTGTCCACAGGCGAACAAAAAACTGGCTACAGCTGCCAAAAATGCTGCTTTCTTCATCGTTATGAACTGTTGATTAAAGATGGTATTATTTTATGAGCGATAAACAATCATCAGCCTCCCCTCCGAAAGTACAGCCTGAAATCCCTTTTCCCGCTCAGGCGTGAGGGCGATGGTGGCATGAGCACCATACTGCTCGTAGAGCAACAGGGCAAGGATGCCCATGTTCATGCGCAAGTTCAACTCCAGACAGGGATGAATGCTGCCATCAGCTGTCTTGAGCATATCCACACCCACAGGACCGTGATAGGCCAACTTGGACAAATAAACCTTATGAAAATCGATGAACTGTTGCAAGAGCTTCTCATCCACATCAATGCGCCGCAAGAGGTCTGCCTGACTTTCCACATAATTGTATCCATACGCTCCATGAGCCGATGCAACAAATACAGAATACCCAAGAAACTCTACCTGATGATTCGGATGGATGAAGAACTCCATCGCAAAGTCAAGCACCTTGTTCTCGTAATACTCATCCACCACGTACCCCCCCTGCGAGGATATGAAACCTTGCAGACGCTGCAGGGTCGGCACGTCAAAGGTGTCTGACACAAAAACTCCTCTACCCGAAGATGACCACAGCGACTTGAAGATGAAAGGCATCAAGGAGGGCTCTCTCTCTTCCATGAAAGGGGAGAGGGTTTTCTGGAACTTCATTCCCCATCCCAGCAGGTTCACATCGTGCAGGGTGCCCAACAGCTGCTTCAGATAGAAGCACGAATATTCCCGGCTCGAAAGCCTCCTTACTTCTTCCAGCCATTCGTCTGACGGCAACAATTCCTCCGGCACACCCATCTGCTTGTAACGCTGCTTGGTGGCTAAACTCCATCCCCAGGGACCAGCAAATTGTGTCCCCTCCCATACATAAGCCAAATCAGCCAAATCAACTTCCATTTGCTGAATACGCTTCGGCGGCAGATACTGGCGCGCATTGGTAGCCAATGCCATATCGTTGGAACAATTGAAAATGCACGGTATATTCATCGCACGATGATTGTCTGAAATTCTTTTGACAACATGGTTGCAAAGGTATATAAAAATTTATGATTGATAAAACCGATGGCATAAAAAATTTCTATTATCGCAACAAATTGCCGCCTTACTAAGGAATTTTTGCTGATATACAAGGGCGATTTTTCTACCATTAATGTGCGCAATTTTTAGATTTAATCCTCGCAACTTTTTTCTTTAACGATCAAAGGTGAATCCTATGTAAGAGAAATGGAAGCCTATGCCTCATTTCACCTTCGATAGATGAAAGAAAACAGAAAAAACAGAGAAAAGTACGCTACCAATTTCAAGAAAAGTATTGAAATGATGGACTTTTCCATCTTCAGGGGGTGGAAAAGGGGTGGAAAAACGAGTAATAACTGGTTGATAATGAAATAAAAGTGGGTAGAAAGTTGATTTCCACCTACTTTTTTGTCGGAATGAAAAGATTGGCGTAACTTTGCCGCCGAAAAAATCAGAACAATTATGATGATACGTAAAAAATGCTTCAAGACTTTGGTGATGCTTTTATCGCTGGTGAGCATCATCTGCCTTTCTGCATGCACAGAGAGAAAGGCGCGCATGGCTGAACTGTTGGCAATGGAGAATCCAGACAGTGCTGCTTCTTATTTGACTACCGTAGATACAACACGCATGGAGGAGGGCGAGCGTGCGTTGTACACACTCACTCGTGCACTGGTGCTGGAAGAGAAGTGGCAACGTACACATGCCGACACTGCGGTATGTCTGCACGACAACGAGGATGACTGGTCATTCATACGGAAGAGTTCAGAGGAAAAGGGGGCGCTTGACAAGGAACTGGACAGCATGATGGCAGACTCGTCACTCCTGCGTGCGTACCGCTATTATGAAGAGAAGAGCATGGGCGGTGTGACAGACGACGATGAGGATTTGCGTCGCTTTGGTCGCATATGCTATGTGCTGAGCCGTCAGTATCAAGACAACGACACGCTGTTGCAAGCCGACCAACTGTTTTTGCTTGCCATCCATTGTGCAGAGGCTTGTGGCGACAATGAGACAACCTATCGTGCTTATCACCTGTGGGGACGGCACTTGATGTATGTGCACGGCTTTGCCAACACCCACGAGACATACTGGTGTCTGCAAAAGGCATTGAAGCACTTCGACCGATGCCGCAACAATTCACAATGGCTGCTCACCCTCGTGAACGACTACGGGTGGGTCTACCTCAGCCTCTTGCCACTCAATCCGCACAGCTTTCCCACCTTGGTTCATGCCGCAAGCATTGCCAGTCAGGGGAAATACATATCTGAGGCCATGTACGACTCGGTGGCAGCACTCATCGACAGTGTAGAGAACACCCCTTTGCTGCCCTTCGATTCCCACACAAATTTCACCTCTACTTACGACGGAAAGACAACGGTGAGGGAGCAGGGCATACCGAAAGGGCTCTTCATGGATAAAGAACAGACCTACGAGGAGGAAGTGAAAAACGGTGTAGCAAAGTCATCGGTGAAAAGTGTGCAGGAGAAGTTTGAGGCGGACAGGCAACAAGCAATTAACCACCTGAATGTGCAAACACGCACGTACCTCGCCGCCGGCTATGCACGTAAGGCAGCCATGCTGCAATCGCGGTTGCTGTGGGCGGTGATTGGCTGCCTCATCTTGGCTGTGCTGGTGTTGCTGCTCATGTTCTGGAACTGGAGAGGAAGAACACAACGGAAACACCAAGCGGAGCACATGGAACAGGAGCAGAAAATGAAATTGTTGTCGGCACAACTAAAACAAAAGGAGACGCTGATTGCCTCGCTGCGTGGACACATCATCGACAAGAGCGAGATTCTGGAGATGCTGGAACCGACAACAGGAAAACGCACAGTCATCAACGCACGGAACTGGCAAGAAATCGAAGCGACGCTCGACACAGCGGACGGACTGTTTGTGAGCCGATTGCGAGCGGAACATCCATCATTCAGCGAGGAGGACGTGCGGCTGTGCATGCTCATCCGGCTGAAACTGAGCAATGCCGCCCTGTCTGCCATCTATGCCATCTCGGTGTCGGCAATACAGCATCGGAAGCAAAAACTGAAGAAAGAAGGCTTTGACGTGACAGACCCAGCGGTGACACTCGACCAAGTGATTGAGAACTATTAAGGCGAGCTATGGCCCAAGGGATTAAGCCCAAAGATGCCCAAAAGCAACAAAAACAATGGAAGATAATCATCTCAGATTTAGTAATTATTAGAACATACCTTAAATAACTCCATTCTGAAATATGAAAAAGAATTTGTTTCGATGCGGAAATCTCCGCATCCTGCTGATGCTGTGCCTGTTGGCAAGCGTAGAAATGAGTTTTGCGAACGTCATCCGAGGCCGCGTGGTGGACGATGAGACTGGTGAACCCTTGGAAGGGGCACAAGTGAGTGTGAACGAAGCGTTTGGAGCGACGACCTTCTGGACGAAGAAGGAAACGGACTCGCTCGGCTATTTCCACTATCGTTGTGGCGAGATGGGAAGAGTGACCATCACCGCCCAATACTTCGGCTACTACGAAGGAACGGCAAAAACCATAGGCTTGGAAGGGAATGACACCGTCCGCATCAAGGACATCCGTCTGAAGCCCAGCCCGTTGTTGCTGAAAGAAGTGGAGGTGAGTGCCAAGAAACGACGCTTCTTCATGCGAGGCGACACGGTGGTGTTCAACCCCGAGGCATTCAACTTGGAAGAAGGGGCACGACTGGAAGAACTCATCGAGAAACTGCCAGGCGTGAGCATCAAGGACGGAAGGCTGCTCTGGAACAATGAGCCGCTCAAACTGATGATGAACGGCAGAGAGGTGTTCAGCGAAGGCATGTTGCTGAAACACCTTCCGGCAGAGGCGGTGGAGAACATCAAGGCATACGACCAGAAGAGCGAACTGGCGGAGCGAACGGGTGTGAAGGACGGCAAGGAGGAGCACGTGCTGGACGTGAGCATCAAGCCATCGTGGATGGACAAATTCTATGGTGGATTGATGGGGTCCGGCTATTCAAGCGGACATTATGCGACGGAATTGAACGCCATGCGGCTGAGCGACAACAACCCGCTGATGCTCTTCGGGCGCGTGGCAGACGAACCTGCGGAGATTAAATACAAGACCATGAACTCCATCAGCAGCAGCTCGGGCGGCGAACCTGTGGAGCAGCAGATGGCATCGGTGGGGTATCAGCATTCGTGGGATTCGGGACAGGCTTTTCGCCACAACTACTGGAACCTCACGACCAACCCCAACCACACCGACCGAAACAAGGAGAGTTGGGAGCACACGCAGACATTCTTGCCCGGCACGACTCCCACCGAGAGCCACACCACCAGCCACGAGTATCAGCACGACATGAATGTGCCGCTCCATTCCGTCCTGAACCTATACATAGGGCAAAAGTACGCCCTAAGGCTGGAAGGAAAGGTCGCGTATGAAGAGGGACGAAAGGAGAACAAACGGGAACAAGAGCAGTTAAACCTTCTCCATTCCACCTACCACTCCTCCCAGCACACCAAAGGCATCACTGGCAACGGCGAGGCATCGCTGACACGCTACATCAAGGACGGTGCCGCCTCAACCAGCATCAGTTTGGATTTTAGAAACATGAACAACAAAGGAGCATCAGAGGGGAATTACCACTACCACACTCCCACCCCACGAAACACGCTCGACTTGCAAAGTTATGACACAGACATTCGCCACCTGTCTGCCAGATGGCATGTGGGTCTCTCGAAAGGATTGGGAGAACACGTGTTCATAGGTACCAATTTCCACACCACCTACCAGAACGACACTCGCGATGAACAGCGTCTGCGAGACGACATGCCCGACCTCGCCAATAGCCTCAACAATCACACCCAAACATGGGAGAACACCTTTTCGACAGGTGCCACCCTCACGTATGGCACCCTCACGTTGCGTCCATCCATCGGGTTCTCCCATCAGCACGAACACCTTGACTATCAACGTGCCGCACTCGACACGACGGCACGAAGAAACCTGCTGTTGGTGAGTCCATCCTTCGACCTAAAATACAAAATCAAAAAGCAGATGACGCTGAAAGGCTCGTTGGGTTATTCGACAAATCCAGCCAACCTGTTGGATTGCATCGACTACGTGGACGACACGAATCCGCTCTACATCCAGTCGGGCAATTCTGGGCTGAAGAACAGCCACACGCTCCGTGCTGGCATCGGCTACAATCTGCTGCTCGTCCGAGCCAATCAGGCGTTGAGTTTTTCAGCGGATTATCAGAAGCAGTACGACCCCATTGCTCCTGTGCTGCACTACGAGTCGCAGACGGGTGTGTATCATGCCACGCAGCAGAACGTGGAGGGAGGCGACAGATGGGACATCGGTCTTGACTATGAGCGAAGCATTGGCGAACACCTCACGTGGCGAAACAAACTGTCGGAAGGGTTTGGAAAGAGTTACGGCATCCTGACCCTGGTGGATGAAGAGACGGAGGTGACGTACAATCGGCAAAAGGAGTCGCATTTTTCTTATACGTTGGGAGCAGAATATGGTATCAAGGATTGGACGCTCAACTTTACCAACGAGTTTCAGTGGACAAACTTCACCTACAGCGACGCATCGCAGCAGGGACAGGACATTTTCCACAACGAGACGGTGCTGAACATCCGCTACAAACTCCCTCGCTGGACGTTCCAACTACGTCCGAAACTTGTCATCGACCGTGGTCATATAGCCTCGGAGATGAACACGAACCAGTTCCTGCTCAACGCAGCGGTCACCTACAAGTTCCTGCACAACAAGGCGGAACTGACGCTGGACGGCAAAGACCTTTTCAACCAAGTCAGACGCAACACCTACCACATCACAGCCACCTCACATACGGAGAGCGGCACACACTACCTTCACCGCTACATCATGCTGAGTTTCAAATATAAATTTGACCCCAAAAAGAAAGATAATTAAAGATCAGTTAAACAAAAGTGCGCACTTCCTCGCATTGTCAGTGATGATCGTGCGAGGATTCTTTTTCTGGGCATGACAACTCTTCAAAGTCCACATCGGCAGAGAAAAAGTTGCAGGAATCGGAGAAATCTTGTACCTTTTCGGAGCAATTTGTTTCAGTTTTTATCTCAACAGGCTAATAATCTCGGAAATTTCATGTATCTTTGCCCCAATAAAGATTCGTTGTAACCCAACTTTGACTCCGATTTTCCTTTTTCCTTGCTGTCACCGCCGTTCCAGCGTTCTCGATTACTTTACTGTGTACTACAAACTTTTATTTTTCTCCAGAAAGGCATTTTCTTGTATCCCAGCATCTCGTAGATGTCCGCAGCCTCCTTCTTCGGC
>ODAI011046105.1_pt1 | contig 14731 bp, 14 predicted proteins | sample 1539321 | NCBI WGS metagenome assembly ODAI01 (sample SAMN02144231, study PRJEB22623) | gut metagenome | biome: sheep rumen | host: Ovis aries | place: New Zealand
GATAGAAGACATTCCTGGAGCCAAACGTCCGAGTTATTCTATTGTCTATGATTCAGAGGACTTGACGCAGTTCTTCAGCGATGTGAGCATTGTTGAAGAGAATGGCATTCCATATCTTAATGCCTTGTATAAAGGTAAGAAAACTATATGCGAAAGAATTCTAAAACTCGATGCTGACAGATACCAGAAAGGCGATTTACCATTGTCCAATCTGCTCAGTAAATACTGCTCCGTATATCGTTGCAAGCAATAGAGAATAGCATAACTTTGTATGCTTTATGCTTCTAACGCTGTTGTTGTGGCCAATAGTTTTCTTCGTGTCCATATTCATCTGGGATGCACCAATCCAATCCTTTATCGACAATGGTTGAATTCTATCAGTATACTGCGCGCGTATTGTATTGAATACACAGAAAAGACGCGACCCTTCCGACCCTTGTGACCCCTAACCGTCTTTCACAGGATGACACAAGGGGCAGAAGGGTCGCGTCTTTCTGCTATATGACTACTATAGGGAGAAACAATAGTGACGGTCCCATATTCAGATGAAGGCTTTCCACTTCCAGATACAAGGGTCGTAGCATAAATTCCGCCCATTGTATTTTTAGTCCCAAGGGTTGGAATTATGACTACAATGTCTGCCTGAATCTTTCAACAGGCTTTTCGGACTGAGCCATTATTATTTGTTTTTAATATTGTCTGAGGGCTGCTATGAGCTCGCTGTTTTCGCCTTTGCTGCCGATGGTGATGCGGAGGCAGTTCTGGCAGAGCTGCACACGAGAGCGGTTTCTCACGATGATGCCGCGATCCACCAGATAGTTGTAGATCTTCGTCGCGTCCGTCATCTTCGCAAGGAAGAAGTTGGCATCCGTTGGGTACACCTTCTCACAGATGGGAAGCATCGCGAACGCCTCCATCATGCGGCCACGCTCTTGGAGCAGGATCTTCACCCAGTTGTCCACCTCGAAGGGATCCTTCAGTGCCTCGAGTGCCTGCTGCTGTGTCAGCTGGTTCACGTTATAGGGATACTTCACCTTATTTAATATATTTATGATCTCCTCAGAGGCGAAGGCCATACCCAGACGGATGGCAGCACAGCCCCACGCCTTCGACATCGTGTTGAGTACGATGAGGTTCGGATACTTTGCCAGTTCCGTTCGCAGAGGCTTCTGTGATGAGAAGTCGCTGTAGGCCTCGTCTACGATGACCAGTCCCTCGAACAGCTCAATCACCTTCACCACCTCTTCGCGGTTCAGACAGTTGCCTGTGGGGTTGTTGGGCGTACAGAGCCAGATGATCTTCGTGTGCTCATCAGTCGCAGCGAGCAACTTTTCTGCGGTAATCTGATATTGTTCGTCGAGCAGCACAGGTCGATACTCGATGTCGTTGATATCGGCACAGACCTTATACATGCCGTAGGTTGGTTCGATGGCCACCACGTTGTCCTTGCCTGGCTCACAGAAACAGCGATAGGGCAGGTCGATGGCCTCGTCGCTGCCATTACCCAGGAAGATGTTCTCTGCCGGCACACCCTTCACCTTCGCAATCGCAGCCTTCACTTCCAGCTGCAGTGGGTCAGGGTAGCGGTTAAAGGGCTGATTATACGGATTCTCGTTGGCATCAAGGAAGACCCGAGCCTCCCGCCCTGCATACTCATTGCGTGCAGAACTGTAAGGAGCCAGGCTCCAAATGTTCTTTCGGGTAAGTTCTTCTAGTGACTTCATTTGATACTGTTGATTCTGATAGTCATTGCGTTCTTGTGCGCATCGAGATGCTCGGCTTCAGCCATGAGCTCTACGGCGTGGCCGATACTGCGGATGCCATCCTCAGTGAGATGCTGGAAGGTCACCTTGCGACAGTAGCTGTCGAGGTTTACACCGCTGTAGGCAGTCGCATAGCCATGAGTGGGCAGGGTGTGGTTCGTGCCGCTGGCATAGTCGCCAGCACTCTCACAGGCGTAGGCACCCATGAACACACTGCCTGCATTGATCACCTTCGCAGCCAGTTTCTCGTAGTCGGTCGTCTGGATAATCAGGTGTTCAGGCGCATAGGCGTTCGAGAGGTCGATGGCCTCCTGCTTGTCCTTCACGAGCACCATTCGGCTATTCTCCAGCGCCTTCTGGGCAATCTCCTTGCGAGGCAGCAAGTCGAGCTGGCGGTTCACCTCGGCCTGAACGTCGAGAATCACCTGTTCTGAAGTAGTGATCATGAACACCTGTGAGTCGATGCCGTGCTCAGCCTGCGACAACAGGTCGGCAGCCACAAACTCCACGTTGGCGTGCTCGTCGGCAATCACGCAGACCTCCGATGGACCTGCAGGCATATCGATAGCCACAGCGTGCAGACTCACCTGCTGCTTGGCAGCCATCACGTACTGGTTGCCTGGACCGAATATCTTGTAGACCTTGGGTATCGACTCCGTACCGTAAGCCATCGCTCCGATGGCCTGTACGCCGCCTGCCTTGAAGATCTTGCTGACGCCAGCGATGCGGGCAGCCACGAGAATGGCAGGATTTACCTTGCCAGTACGACTTGGAGGGGTGCAGAGCACAATCTCCTCGCAACCTGCGATCTTAGCTGGAGTGGCGAGCATCAGCACGGTCGAGAAGAGTGGGGCAGTGCCTCCTGGGATATAGAGACCTACCTTCTCGATGGCGACACTCTTCTGCCAGCAAACGACACCAGGTTGTGTCTCCACCTTCTTTGGCTTGAAGTGCTGTGCCTCGTGGAAGGTCTTGATATTATAGTGAGCCAGCTGGATGGCAGCCTTCAAATCGGCACTGACCAACTTCTCGGCTTCTTCCATCTCCTTTTCGCTCACCTCGAGTGAGGGCAGGTCCACGTGGTCGAACTTCAGTTCGTACCCCTTCACGGCGTCATCGCCTCGTCGCTTCACGTCGGCCAGCACTGCAGCCACCGTCTCGTTCAGCTCCGTCGTGTCGAGATGTGGTCGCTCCACGATCTCTGCCCACTTACTCCGTTCAGGATATCTTATTATATTCATAAAACCAAAACCTCTAAAGAATCATTTTCTCAATTGGCGTTACGAGGATGCCCTGCGCACCCATTTCCTTCAGCTTGCCGATAATCTCCCAGAACTGCTTCTGGTCGAGCACGGTGTGTACGGAGCACCACTCATCGTCAGCCAGAGGGATAATCGTGGGACTCTTCAGACCTGGCAACACATCGATGATCTCCTGCAGACGAGCCTTTGGCGCGTTCATGCGTACATACTTCTTATCCTCAGCATCCTTCACGGCCTTGAAGCGGAAGAGCATCTGCTCCAGTATATGGCGCTTCTCATCGCTCATTTGCTTGTTGCCGATCAGCAGTGCCTCGCTCTGCATCACTACCTCTACCTCGCGCAGGTTGTTGCTCACGAGTGTCGAGCCCGATGACACGATGTCGAAGATACCGTCAGCCAGTCCGATGCCCGGACTGATCTCCACACTGCCAGTGATCACGTGAATCTCGGCGCTGATATGATGCTCTTCAAGGAAATGTCGGAGGATTCCGGGATAGCTGGTGGCAATCTTCTTGCCGTTAAACCACTCTACACCCTTGTAGTCGATCTCTTTGGGGATGGCTAGCGACAGTCGGCACTTCGAGAATCCGAGGCGCGAGATGATGTCGGCATCCTCGCCACGCTCTACAAACTCGTTCTCGCCCACTACGCCAATATCAGCCACTCCGCTGGCTACACTCTGGGGAATGTCGTCATCGCGGAGGTAAAGCACCTCCAGCGGAAAGTTCGACGACTGTACGAGCAGTGTGCGCTTCGAGGCACTCACTTTGATGTCTGCTTCTGCCAGCAGATTCATCGTGTCGTCGAACAATCGTCCCTTTGATTGTACTGCAATTCTTAACATCTTTTTCTTTGTAAGTCTCAAAATCGGTTGCAAAATTACATAATTTCCGTGTAATCTGTGCCATCCGTGCCTAAAAATTCGTATATTTGCACCGAATTTCTGAGTTAGTAGGCATTTCTGATGCGTTTTTCGAAAGATTATCTGCTCTTGGGGAGCATTCTGTGGCTCTTCTTCCTCTCCTGCACCCATAAGCAGGAGCGCATCGTCACGCCCTATGGCTCTGTGCTCGATTCCGTCAACGTGTCCGAGGATTTCGACCTCGCAGAAATCCAGACCAGCGGTGAGTTGATTATGGCTACGCTCACAGGCCCCGATACCTATTACGACTATCACGGCAAGTCGCTGGGCACCCAGTACCTCATCTGTCAGCAGTTTGCTGACTCGCTGGGTGTTCGTCTGCGCGTCGATGTCTGCCGCGACAGCACCGAACTCGCAGAGAAGCTCCGTGTGGGGGATGTCGACCTTGTGGCGTGGGCTCAGCCTGGAAACATCGAGGCCGACCCTGAGAAGACTGATCTCGTTGAGGCCCTGCGCCAGTGGAATCGCCCATCGCGCGTCGAAGCAGCCAAGCAGGAAGAGGCCGACCTGCTCACCGTCAAAAAGGTGCGACGGCGTATCTTCTCGCCTATGCTCGACAAGAACAAGGGCGTCATCTCCAACTACGATGGCTACTTCCAGCAGTACAGCCGCGATGTGCGCTGGGACTGGCGCCTCATGGCCGCCCAGTGCTATCAGGAGTCGACCTTCGACCCCCGTGCAGTGTCCTTCGCTGGTGCCAAAGGGCTCATGCAGATCATGCCTGGCACTGCCGACCATCTGGGAGTGGCGCGCGACAAGCTCTACGATCCTGAGACCAACATCGCCGCTGCCGCCAAACTCATCAAGGAACTCCAGCAGGCCTTCTCGGATATCCGTGAACAATACGAGCGCACCAACTTCGTGCTCGCCAGCTATAACGGCGGCTCCCATCATATCCGCGATGCGATGGCCCTTGCACGGCGTGACGGCAAGAACCCTCACCGCTGGGCTGAGGTTGCCCCCTATGTACTGAAGCTTGCCACCCCGCAGTACTACAACGACCCCATCGTAAAGTACGGCTATATGCGAGGCTCCGAGACCGTCGACTATGTTGAGAAGATCCGTGGGCGTCACGCCTCCTATCAGGGCGTCAAGTCGCCCCACATAGGCTTCCATCCCTCACAGCCCCGTAAGGCCGACAAGCGTAAGAATAAATACGATATTAAATCAGATTGAAATGAATTTAAGAAAGAATTACCTATGGATGCTGACCGTCATCCTTTCATACGGTCTTTTGTTGACTTCCTGTTCGAACAACGACAATTCGGATGTACCACCGATAGACGAGATTGAAGCACAGCTGCAGAAGATGACGCTGCGCGAAAAGGTGGGACAGATGTTCTTCGTACGCCTTGAAGAACTCGACCCATCGATCGAATGGAAAGCATACGCCGACCTCGACAGTCTCAAGACTCAGGAAGTGTCGGAGAACATGAAGCGCCTGAACGAGCAGTATCCAGTGGGTGGCATCATCCTCTACGCATGGAACATCGACGACGAGGCACAGCTGGCTCGTATTATCTCGCAGATTCGCGCGCTCAACGGCAATCCGCTGCTCTGTATCGACGAGGAGGGAGGACGCGTGTCACGTATCGCCAACAACCCCAAGTTCAACGTCAAGAAGTACGAGTCGATGGCCGCTATCGGTGCTACGGGCGACCCGCAGAATGCCTACGAGTGTGGCCATACCATCGGCACTTACCTGAACCGTTATGGCTTCGACATCGACTTCGCTCCAGTGGCCGACGTCAATACCAATCCTGATAACATCATCATCGGCCCTCGCGCCTTCAGCGACGACCCGGAGTTAGCAGCCTCGATGGTGGTCAACTACCTGCAAGGACTGAAGGATGCAGGCGTCACTGGCTGTATCAAGCACTTCCCAGGTCATGGTGACACACAGTCCGACACCCACACAGGTTACGTACAGTCGCTGAAGACGTGGGACGAGATGAAGGTTTGCGAGATGGTGACCTTCCGTGCAGGCATCGACTGGGGCTGCCAGCTGATCATGACCGCTCACATCGCCGTACCTAATGTCACTGGGTCATCCATTCCCTCCACGATGTCGCCCGTTGTCCTGCAAGACAAGCTGCGTGGTGAACTGGGTTATCAGAACATCATCATAACCGACGGTATGGAGATGGGTGCCATCACCCAGCACTACTCCAGTGGTGAGGCCGCTGTGGGCAGCATCCAGGCAGGCGTCGACATCGTCCTTGGCCCTCGTTCTTTCACTGAGGCCTTCGATGCCGTAATCGCCGCTGTGAACAACGGCACCATCAGCGAGGAGCGCATCAACCAGAGCGTCCGCCGCATCCTGACCCTCAGAGCCCACCGTGACTAGGGCATGATTGCTTCCGACTATAAAAGACGGTTCTCAATGAGTCCTCACTCATTGAGAACCGTCTGAGTTCATGCCCTTTTTTGAGCACCGATGCAGAATACCTCGGCTATCAGCAGGAGATCAGGGGGACAGGTCATTGATCCCTTTACGTTCGGTCGAGATGACAAAACCCTTCTGAGACGACACAATTCCACTGCTTCATCTGAGGTTTGTCGCAGATTACTGCAGGTGTCGCCACAACTTCAGTCAAAAGTCTGCAATTTATTTGGAATCAACGAATAATCCCCTTACCTTTGCATCAGTTTTTTGATTCATATGCATTAGTTTGATAGTTATAAAATGTTTGTTATTCTGAGTTAGTTCGTTTTTTCTAATTGTTTGTTTTAGGTTTCAACACATAAGGCTCGCAGGGATGCGAGCCTTATGTGCTTTGTTTTTTATACCCATTGTTACTTGTATTTTCCAAAATGATGAACTAATAATAGGTAAAAGCGAACTTATAACATTCGGAATCCCAGTTTTTTGTAATAGCATTGCAAGTAATATTCAGTTCTTTTTTGAACCACTCTATAATTATTTCATCAACACTACTGTTCTCAGAATCGGCTCTTGGAATACTTACAACCACATGAACATAATTGATGTTATCTGCTACTCCCTCTTTTCTGAGAAGAAATAGCTGATAACCAAGAACTGCTTTTCTGAGAAAACAGTCAGAATATGGCTTGATGCCTATACTGTTCTCGCTGATCTTTTCAGGCATGTGGATATTAATACTTTGATTGATATTACTATGCACTTAATTATTTCTGGTAATGAGAGTCCTTTATTTCTTGTTTTGCCAAGAATCTCTCTTAAAAACTGTTGCGATTCAGATGTTGTATTATTCTCCATTGTCGTGGGATCCTTTTTTGATGTTTATTTTTATTTCTGAATGGAAATCACGCACATAGATGAAATCTGTAATGGCGAATTCTGTATGGTCGAATAGATGATGGAATTGCCTGCACAAATGCATATCTTTTGTAAGTCCCGAATCAAGTCCTTCATTCCAATTTGGCGGCGGGCAATCCATACCAGTCAAGCTATCGAATGTCTCATATTGACTCACATAGAACGAGATTCCTTCTTCATACAGCACATTCCATCCTCCATCACAGATGGCCTCCCACAAGTCCTGGCGATCATCTCCTTGAATAGGATGCAGTTCTGGATAGACATTATCCAAATAGAGTGATGCCTTTACGTCAACCTCGTCGCCATAGTCGCCATGCGCCTTCAAATCATCATAAATACGTTTGCCTCTGTCATACAGCTCTTTCAGAGCCTCCATTAGCACATCATTAAATTCACGAAGAGCTTCGATAATGTCCTCTTGATGCGCCAGCACAATATCATTTATCAAGTGCTGTCTTAGTTCCAACAAACACTTATCATTCTCATAATGTCGATTGGTATTGTAACTACTGATAATATCTTCTTCAATACCTTTAATCACTCCGTTCTCCAAATTTTGTTTTTCTTTCATAATAGGATAATGATATAACAATTTATTATAGTATGATACATTTAGGTAAGTTGTCTCAGGAATAAATGCCTGCTGGAGTCCACGTTCATGAATATGACCAAAGATATGATACTTTGGTTTTGCTGTATCTACCATATGCCTCAGCACGCCACACCCAGAATTATTGTCCAAAATGCCTTGAGATGGAGCATGAGATATAAGGAAATCTATTCCTTCCGGTAATGCATATTCTGAACCTGTGAATCGCCATGGACGACAGTCAACCCCGTACAGACTTATTCCGTCTATAATTATTCCGCTTTCATCAAGTAGAGTTATAGATGATGGCACAAGAGCCTTGGCTTCATCGGGAAAAAGCTCATAATAAATATCATGATTACCTGGCACGAATATTTTGTATCTTGCTGCCTGTTTTGAAAACCAGTCCAAGAAACTAACAAAGTAAGATCGTACAATTCCGTCACGAGCACAATCGCCACAACTGATCAATATGTCTACATCCTCAGGAATCTCTAAACGGTTGTTCATTCCGTGAGTGTCCGAGAAGGCAAAGATCTTCTTGCTTTTGTAATTAATAAGCATAACTTTATTTCATTTTGTTCAGAAACAACATCAATTCAACATCCTCTTTCAGCGACTCCTTAATGCCAAAACCCGCCTTGATGGGCAGAGACTTCAAAACGGTGGGCAATCCTGCCAGTAGTTTTTCTTTCTCCGTATCTGAAACAGGATGCTCTGAAGAAGCACGCAGACAAATGATGGCATCATCATACTGAGAAAAATCCAGATTCTGATATTTATTGATCGACTCCAGAAGATAGCCTATACGCTTGCTGACATCCCAGGTACGCGATATATATGGATTATAACAACCACTTCCCACCTGATGCAGATATTCCACATCCTTTCTCTCAAAGGCTCCACAACGAACAAGTTTCTTGATAAATTCCTCTCGCTGACTATGCATCTCAAGAAACTTCTCCCTACATTCTATGCGATAGTCACGCTTACGCTTGCTGCGATTCTTTCGTCGATTCATTCTTACCAAACAGAAATCGGCATTAGTACACAACGCATAACTATTACTTCTATATCTACGAGGGGTCGTATGCTTCCAATGGCTGAGCTGGAGTTTATAGAGCGAGACATCATACTTGTTCTTTTCTTCTCTGGGATAAGAGAATATGCTTCTGTCATCTTCATTCTCTTCTTGTCCAAAACCAAAGAAGGTAATTTCCCAAAGGCAGTTTGCAGCTGCCTCTATCTCACTGATTTGTAGATCTTCTGACAGTACAATCTCTTTAGCCAAATTATCCTCCCAATAGTCACCAGCAAGATAATGCACCATGACATATCTGGTTTCTATACATTTCTCACTGGACCATTCTAAACGTACCTCACCGCAATCTCTTTTTGATGGCTCCATGTGACGGAGCAAATCAAAAGCCTCACGGAATTGGTACATAGAGTCTTCTCTATCTGGATCAATCGCTTTAAGATAGGGCAGTATCTCATCAAACGTGTACTTGTCAAATAGTTCTTTTAGTTTCATTTTCTTTATTCTTTATGTTTCATAGTGCAAAGATATGAGAAAGGTGTGCCGTATTGGGGCACACCTACAAACAAAGTCGTTTATTGAAGTAATCTCTAATTGTTTAGAATCCAAATGGCTCTTTGGGCTTTTCTTTCTGTTAGGCCATCAAATTCATCCGTCAAAACCAGATGCTCCAGCTGCTTCGGGAAGAAATAATCTTCATCGTCAAGGATGGCATAGCGATAATTCCCGCTAGCATTTTGATAAAGCCAAGCATTGATTTCGAGAGCTTTGGCTTCACGTAGTGGCAATCCCATCATTTCTCCAGTCATTGCATCCTGATAAGAGGTACTAAGCAGAATTGGAGTCATGGAATGGATCTCACCAGGCAAACCACGCTTCTTCCAAAGTTCCCTCATTCGCATGATTCCTTCATTACGCCAAGTCGTAGAAAGTATAATCTTGCAATCAGTCTGCTCTACGATATGTTTCAGATTTGCAATTGTCTCTGGATCAAAAAGGGCTCCAAATTCATCATAGGAATCTACGCCCTCATGCTTCATCTGTTTTGCGTATCGGCCTGTATTCAGTACGCCATCGAAATCCAAGAAGAGGTACCTATCTATATTAAATGCACAGATAGATGCATCTAATTTGCTTTTCAAATCATCAACAGCCTCCTGGATGGTGTCGCCTTTCCCTATAACATACTCTTTACATTCTCCATTCCAGAAGTCCATGCATTCAGTATCACTACCATCAACTGCTTTGGGAACTTGCCAAGGTTCCATATTGAAAGCAAGGTATCTGCCTCCAGAGTAGATACCACCATACCTATCGGTAATGATGGTTAAGGGATGTATACTCTTATACTCTTTCATTCTTTTTCATTGCCGTAAGACTTACCAATATTGAATTAATACATCCATAAAGTCCTGGCTCGTCTTTGAAATCGAAGTGCTTGTAGACCTGATTCTGCGTATCTGCTTTCTTTTCAAAATCTTTTAATGGGTCTATCTGCCCAATGAGATTGTCGAAGTCTTCCACAGAAGCATTATGATCCTCAGGTGACCAAAAAAGCAAGTCGTAACCATTTTCATAACACCAAACATCCATTTTTAGGTATATATTGGATACTATCGCACCCTCAAATACAGTATCATGAGAACTATATATCCATATTTTAGAAAATGGATAACACCTACCTCCAAATTTATCTTGAATGCGTAATGACAAATAGTTTGGGAGGTCATTGAGCATACTGCGAATAGACAGGGCGGATTTAAGATTATCCTCCTGTAATAATTCTTGATAGAATTTTTCTAAGATAATTGAGTCCATAATGTTTGTATTTAATTTTCTAATCAATTCAGAATACTGACGTAAAAAAGATAGAACATCAGGGGATGTTGCAACCATTAATGATGGCAATAGCCAATTGTTGACAATATTGATTCTTTGCGATTTATCATACGCGGGAACTATTTCCAATAAAGAGCAAACACTATTTTTATCGTCTTCACTCCAATCAGACATGTCTGGTTGTTTGGTTCTATCTAAAGGGAGATAGACTATAGCATCAATAGTATAATGTGGTGAGATATAATCATAATATCGAGGCAACTGCCTTGGCATGTCTACAGCATTATTAATTTTGTTTTCAATGATTATTGCCCTCTTACTGCTTTCCGATTTAATTAATATGTCTATTTTCCCTTCTTCCCTGATAACAATAGCATCATCGTAAAATTTAGTGTTTATGGATCTGCCCGCATCATTTAGCATACGTATAAAAACTTCTAAAAGCTTATTTCCACAATTATGCTTTTCCTTTGGATCTAAGAAATATTTCATTATATCTGAATGAAAATTCTCCTTATAATACAAATCAGAAATAATGGTAAAAACATTAAATTTCTCTACAAGATCAATTTTCTTTGATTTGATATATTCTTCACAGATAGAATGGCATGATGCTAGGAATTTCGTCAAGCAATCATTATGAGACTCGATTATGAGACTCCATTTATTCAATAAATCGTTATTCTCTGTCATATTCTTTTAGGCGCTCAGTCATAATAACCGCTTGCAAATATACGACTTATTTCTGTAAATATCCCATCTTTGATGTTATTTCTTATCAAAATAGTATTCAACAATCTTGCAATCTTCTGCTATGTTGTTTAGAATACAACACAAAGCAAATAAACTATTAGCAATACTTTCGCATTCTAATATACAGCTTTTTTCTATTTCTTCGGCATATTCTAAAACAAATAGTGTATTTAGGTCTATTGACTTTTGCTTTATTGCTTGTGACCAATCCAAGATGGATTTAAGAATGTCAAGCTTGTTGTCATTTGCCATAACGCTTCTTTTCTATTAATCGAATTCGTTCTTTTTTGAATCTATCGTTAATCCCACCAATTTCTCATCCGATGTTCTAAGTAGAGGAAAAATACATGCCAGGCCTTTTCCTTCCTAAGTCCATAAAGGGTATATCCTTTAAATCGACTTTCATTCCTGGTATTAACAATCTTCTCCAATTCTTTCTCGTCGTAAGTTACAGACTTGCCACGGATAATACTCAATAAGCGCAAAGCCACCTCTATTTGCTTAGCAACCTTCTTTGCGCCAGCAATATGAGTATGCTTGCTATTGAAGAAGGCCACCATCCGCTCCATCTTATAGTACATCGTATCGAGCAAATAATCATAGTCGTAGTCTACCATAGAAGCAATCTCTTCATCAGTATACTTCCCTTCCCAAGGGCCGTGTTCTGCAACACGGCGTTTCTGACCTTTTATTTTTGTGGTCTTCTGTTCGATCTTTATTTTATGCCTGTACTTCATATCGATAAATTTTAATCAGTGATTTATTGATGGAGCAAAGATACAGGAAAGGTGTGCCACATGGGGGCACACCTCAAAGAAATCTTGTTTTCTTAGACTATTTCTTCTGCTCGACGACAAAACTGCTGTATTTGGAAATCTCAGATTTGGGTATCAGAAAGTGAATAACCCAACCGTCGCCATAGTTCTTGTATTCCAGATAACCACGCTTCTTATAGGACTTATTGGAGAAACCGAGGAAAGGGTATTTCTCGATATAGATGGCTGGTGAGAATAATCCTTCACCATTAGTCAACAAGCCTGTACTATTGGTATTCATAACGATAATCTTTTCATTTGGGTCTCTCATGTCTGCCTTGCTAGTATCGGAGTCCGTATTTGACTCTATCAGGTTCTTCATTATCTGATAACCCTGAAATGAAGAGATACCTCCCAGATTATCTTTTATCACGAAATCTGATATGGCCTCATAACCTACCTGCAAAAAACGATTTGTAATCTCAGTAAGAACATCTGAGCTGTTCCTTAATGCGAGTTCATGCCAATATTGACCACTACAAGGTTCAAATAAGATGCAGCTTTTTGTATAGTTCACGTTCTTCTGCTTAACTTCTTCTTTCTCTGCGTCTGATAATGAAATCTTGTCAACGGTTTCCTGGAAGAGTTTCAGAATTGCCTCTTTCTTCTCGTGATCCAGATTGATGTCGATGTTCAACGTCATCAGGACACAATCGTCTGCACTTCTCAGCCATTTCTTGATGCCTTTCTCTATCGTCTCGCCATTTTTAACGTATGGATGCTTGACAATTATTCCTGTATGTAGTGTATAATGAGAGAATTCATAGGCGAGATGATCAATGGAACTATCACATCCGCCAAATGTAACGTCACGTCCTCCCCTTGGCTCACTACTCTTAATCATGGAGACAAATTGCCCTTTTGTTATCTCGATAGGATTCTCAACAGTTAGTTTGAATTTTACCAGCCCAGGAATCATGGACTTATACTGGACGAGTAAGTCCTCTAGGATTTTCAACTCTTCCTTCTTCTTTTGCTCTCTTTCCTGTAGTTTCTGGCTGAAAGCGGATACGTTATTTACTTGTGCCCTTATTTGTAATGCGCTTAGGAGCAATAGCGCAATGAATAATGCTTTTGTTCTCATAATCCTTTTGTTTGTGAAAGATTCTGCAAATATAACAGGAAGGTGCGCCGTATTGGGGCACACCTTATGAGATTTACATTTTTATCTTTATTTTTATTTTTTCTTTTCTTATTCTCTTTCTATGAAGAGATTGATATATGGTGGAAATGTTAATATCTACAGAATCTCCCTTGCTATCCAAGCGCAGGCTTCAGCATCAGCGAGGGCATGATGGTGGTTTTCAAGTTGATAACCGCAGAGTTTTGAAATCGTATGGAGCTGATGATTTTCTGCATGTGGAAAAGCCTTGCGAGAAGCCACACATGTGCACAGGAATTCATAATCAGGATAGTCCATCTGATAGCAGCGGAAGACAGCTTTCAGGCACGATTCATCGAAAGCCTTGTTATGGGCCACCAATGGCAGACCTTCGATCAACGGCTCTATCTGTTTCCACACCTCTGGAAATACTGGGGCTTCCTCAGTATCTCTGCGAGTGAGGCCGTGTACTTGTGTGTTCCAATAATTATAGTAGTTTGGCTCTGGCTGAATCAGCGAATAGAATGTATCTACAATCTCACCATTCCTCACAATTACCACACCAACGGAGCAGACACTGGTTCGCTCATTGTTGGCAGTCTCAAAGTCTATTGCTGCAAAGTCTCGCATATTCAGTCCTCCTTGTATTTATTCCACATATTTTTTGATATCTCTGCCAGTTCTTCACGGAACCATTTGGGAGAAAGCACCTCAATGTCGCTTCCCATTGACAGAATCTCCTGACGAAAGTCGAATGTAGGGCGCAACTTGACGGTAAAGATGCTATATTCATCATGCCGCTCTATTTCCTTTTGCGACTGATGGAGCGTTAAGCTACGAAGGTAATTTGCCTGGCCTGCTGCAACCTTGAGCTTGACGGTTTCTACATCATAGTCCTTATCGGCAATGATACCAAAGCAGTCCTCAAAATATGCCTCAGGCACAAAATCCTCTGGATATTTAAAGGTCTCAGTGGTAGGCTCTAAGTGGTGAACACGATCGAGGGCATAAATCATCACCTTATCATAATAGGGACTGTGGGCTACCAGATACCAACGTTGCTTAAAGGCTTTCAGACAATAGGGCTCAACTTCGAAAGTGTTAGTTTCGTCGCGCCAAAAACTCTGATAAGTCATTTCGAGCACCCTATTCTTCTTTAGTGCCTCTATGATAGTTGGCAGATATTGTTCACCGTTGGGTATCTCTTCAAATAAGATTTTGTCCTTGATGCTTACACTTTCTAACATAAGATTGCTGACGGTCAGGGTATTGAACAGCCAACTACGCATGGAGCCGTTTTTCAGTTCATCAGCATTCTGGATAAAGTAACGGTATTGCCCTCC
>ODAI013595615.1_pt1 | contig 14731 bp, 10 predicted proteins | sample 1539321 | NCBI WGS metagenome assembly ODAI01 (sample SAMN02144231, study PRJEB22623) | gut metagenome | biome: sheep rumen | host: Ovis aries | place: New Zealand
GCTGCTCGCCCCCGGGGACCCCGCCTGTGACCGGCTGCTGCGCTCCGGTGAACCTGCCTGCTGCCGGCTGCTGCGGAACACCTGCAGCTCCTCCCTGCGCAGGAGACTGAAGTCCGGCTGTATATGCAGCCGCCTCCTCAGGTGACATGGCTACAGTCTCATTCGACGATCCTCCCTCCGAAGCTCCGAGATATACCGTAGCATTCGGATCCATGGACATTGTTCTGTTTTGAGATTCGTTTCCGCCCAGGAGCATGGTTGCATTCGGATCTGATGCCGGAGCATAATTCGGCATGTTACCGGAGCCCGACGTATTTCCCGCCCCCTTTGAATTCCTGCCTCTGAGCAGATCTGTTATCTCCTCCTCTATATCGGAAAAGCCCTCACTCTCGATGCCTGCAGAATTAAGATCCCGCTTCAATTCGGGAATATCCTGATATCTGTCCTGGATCTTCAGCTGTGTACACTTTTGTATGATATTCCAAAGAGGATCGGATATCCCGTATTTATTTGCAGTAAACTCCGAATCATCCTCCAGCCTGGTCATGGGGTCATTAAGCATATCCCCTGTCAGTGCAGTATAGACAGTTGCCCCGAGAGCATAAATATCTGTCCAGGGTCCCTGCTTCCCCTTCTTCTGATACTGTTCCAGCGGCGCAAACCCCTGTTTCAGTATTACGGAAAGACTCTGCGACTGCTCTGCCATGACCTGCCTTGCCGCTCCGAAATCAAGAAGTCTGATGGTCCCGTCGTCACAAAGCATTATATTGTCCGGAGATATATCTCTATGAAGTATACTGAGGCTGTGAGAAGCCATAAGGGCATTTGCGATAGCATTAAAAACACATACAGCCTGTCCCTCCGTGATCTTCTTTCTCTTCAGATAGGACTTGAGTGTCTCTCCCTGCAGATAGCCCATGGTGAAATATACCGTGTCATTCTCATAGAAGAAGTCATGGACACTCACTATATTCGGATTGCCGTTAAATCTGGCAACCATCTTTGCTTCACTGTAAAATTTCTCCGCGCCGGTCCTGAAGGACTGCTCTGATTCCTCGTTGGATACGGACACGAGAGTACTTCCGGGATTACGTATCGCAAGCCCCATCGGATAGTATTCCTTGACCGCAAGTCTCGCATCAAGCTTAAGATCATAGGCAAGATATGTGATACCGAAGCCGCCCTTTCCGATGACTCCGCCGATCATGTAGCGCTGGTTAAGAACGCTTCCTACTGCAAGAGTGACCGGATCATGCCTGTATGCACTCTTGGTAAAACCGCAGTGAGGGCATGGCTCCACAGTGGTTTCCGAAAAACAGTTTTCACATAATTTTCTGTTGTTTAATGTGATCATGGCATTCCCCGTATCTTTTCTGAAACATTCACAGATCCGTGTATATCAGGGAAGCTCCGTATTGATCGGAGTTTCCTTACATTTCATTATACTTATACGGATTCAAAGGTCCGTCGGCATAACGCTCTTCAGGGAAAGGCTTATGCGCATTGGAATTATATTCCTCACACACTTCATCAGCCAGAAACCCTCCAAGCTCAGTCAGCTTCACAACCTTCCCGTTATCCTCGATGAGACCGTATTCTTTAAGGAGTCTGGTCTTTTCCGGAAGCACCTCATCAAAATCATGTCCCGTCCTCTTCAGGAAATCACTTTTGATCACGGAACGGTTCTTAAGCGGAAGTACTATAGCCTGTCTGATCTGCTCCTCCTCGCTCCTGACATAGCCTCTTGTTATCGGAAGCCTGCCCTCATCTATCATCCTGTAGTATTCATCAAAATACATGGAATTGATATCGAATCTGTCATGATAGCTCGAAAAGCCTGTCAGTCCGAAGCCCACCTGATCATACAGATTGCAGCACTGGTTGTAAGCATAATGTGAGAACATCCTTTTTTCTTTGGAATATACCCGCCTCAGATTCTCGTTATATCCGTTATCCGCCAGTATATCTATCGCGATCTGCTTCATCATCATCGTGGATCTGAAATCAGGTATATCTCCCATTTCCGCTCCCCGGTGCTTTTTGTTTATCGCTCCCTGTCTGTCTCCGTATGCCTGAACCTTGAGCCTGTACAGCTGTATCTCTCCGACGGGCATCTGCGTGGCAAGATCGATGACCTCCATCCAGTTGTCTATAGTCTCGCCCGGATGACCGAAGATAAACTCGATATTTACATCGAAGCCGAAATCCACAGCCCTCCTGATAGCTTCGATCGCCATATCCTTATCATGAGGCCGGTTCATAAGCTTAAGAACATTATCATCAAAGGACTGCACGCCTATCGTGAGTCTGGTGATCCCGTGATCCTTCATAAGCTGAAGTCTCTGAAGTCCTTCATCTCCCAAAAGAGAATTCGGATCATGGTCAATGTTATACTGCCTGCATGCGGAATAATCGATCCTCTCATCAAGGATAGTAAGGAATTCGTCAAACAGTTCAGGACGCAGATATGTCGGTGTGCCGCCCCCTAAAAGGATGGATCTCGGTTTGAGCTTATCCTGTCCAAAGTGATCCAGATAAAGATCGATCTCGCGTCTTAGATATCCTATATATTTTTCCTTTTCTTCATTACATTCACCGACCTTTCCCGGATAATGACAGAAAAGGCAGTGCTGCACACAGAAGGGTATATGGACATACACATCCATAAATCCGTCCTCGGGGTACTTATAATCCTTAAGATACTCCTCAGGAGTACAGTCCGGATATTCCGTTATGGGCGGATAATGCACAGAGGGAACGAAATCCCCGTCATCGCATACCAGCCCCAGACGCTGCATCCCGGACACCCTGTCAAAAACCTCTCCGGCATGTGCTATCATTTCTTTTTTACGCGCTTCGGTTATCATCTCAAAAATCCTCTTCTCTCCCTCTTTGGCAGAAAAAGGTTCACAAAAGAACACTGCCTGCCTTTAAAGAACTCATCAGGATCTTCCGGTCCATTTCCGCTATTATCCTTGAAATAGTCAACCGCGGATCCTACGGATTCCCTGTTCTCTCCCGTCACCAGTATAAATCTGCTGTCCTCCGTGAGCTCAAACTCATCGGAATAAATAAATCTGCACTCCGGCTTCATTCCCATTGGAGTTCCGTCACCGTACCATTCGTTCTTCAGCACCCCGTTTTCATAAAACAGGACCGCGGCATTTCCCGCAGGGAAAACCCTGGTGCTTCCTTTGAAAACATAGAGCATGGCAATACTGCACAGAAAGGCCTTGTCCTTCTCCTGCAGTCCGTATATCTCCTCGTTTATAAATCCGGCTATGGTCTCGACCGCCGTCTCCGATGAGGACGGTCTTTCCAGGAAACAGTCTACTGCTATATCAAGCGCCCTCGGACACGCAATGTTTCCTCTGCTGTCTGACGATGGATGAGCCGACCCGCACACAAGCAGGCTTTTTTTCTCCTCAAATACGGAAAAATATTCATTTTCTCCTGAAGCTATGCTGCTGCCATGCAGGTACACAGCCCTGCTCTCCCGCTTCGTGGGTATCATATCTACGGCTCCTTCCTGAAAACCAAAGCAAATCTCTGCGGTATGGGATATGCCTCCGCCACCAGTCTGAAGCCATAGTAATGAAGCTGGGCTATCACAAGCTCGGGGCTTATACCGGGACCATAGTAGGACGGTACGCCTGCTTCGGTGATATTATTATCAACTATCACAAGTCTGCCGTCTTTTTTCAGGGCTTTTTTCAGACTGTCGATGAATTCGTCCTTCACAAACTCGATATCTGTGATATAAACTGCATGATACATGGAGCACATGAATATCATGTCAAGACTGTCAGCCGGCAGTGAGCAGTCGTTCATCTTTGTCTCCATCGTTTTGATCTGCTTTATGTTATGATCTCCCCTGAAGTCCTGAACATAGTGGAGGGCATCCTCGTTTATCTCCGTTGCATAGACTGTCCCGTTCTCTCCCACAGCCTGCGCAAATTTCCATGTGAAGAAACCGCCTCCGCAGCCTATATCCGCTACTGTCTCGCCCGGCTTTACGTCCGCTACGGCAAGCAGCTCCTCAGTCCTCTCCCACATGGATCTGTTGGGATTATTGAAGATAAGGAACTCATTCCACTCATTTATGGTAGGTATAGGAAAATCCTTGCCGGTATAGTCATAGTTAACATCCTCATTCGCCTCATCATCGTTATGAAGCTCCAGATGGAATTTATAAAGCAGATAGGTCTTAAGCCTCTCGTAATCATTTCCGCAAAAGAAATCCGCATAGAATCCCGTAAGCTTATCCGCGGTCATCTCTGCCTTTTTATCTTCTCCTGCAAGATAATAGGAAATAAACCACATAAGAGCCGTATAATCATCACCGACTCTTTCTTTCGGATACAGCTCCCCGAACATCTGACGGGCTCTTTCAAGCTTAGCCGTATCCCCCTCTGTAAGTCCTTCATACATCAGGCGCCCGCATCGCTTGCCTCTGACCGTGTAGCCTGATGTAGAGGTCCCTATGATACGGTTGCGGATCAGTGACCCGGCCGAATTAACATTGATCGTATGCCTTTCCCTGTCGGCAGCCTCTCTTGCGACGCTGTCTCTTATCTCTGACATCTCAAATATCAGTCCGTATCTCTGCGGTGTAAACTGGAAGGAGTCTACGAGATCAAAGCCGTAATAGTACAGCTGGCTCACTATCATATCCTTATTCACATAAGGGCCATGATACGGAAGCTCCCCATCCGTGACCAGATCATTATCCACTATAATGAGTCTGCCGTTATCTCTCAGGGCGCGCCTTATGCTTCCCACAAAGCTGTCGCGCTCTGCATCGGTAAAGGCCGCATATACGTTATGATACAGAGAACAGATATAGACTATATCAACCTTTATATCGGAAGCCAGTCCTATCCCCTCAAAGCTGGACTTTGTGACTATCACGTTTCCTATCTGATTCTCGGAAACATATTCCTCAAGATATTCCAGATGTCTGGGGTTGGTTTCTATCGCATAGACCTTCCCCCGGTCTCCGACAAGATCGGAAAATTTAAAAGAGTAATATCCCGGGCCGGAGCCTACATCCGCAACCTCCATACCCGGTCTGAGGGCAAGTCTCTCAATATTTTCCTTTGTAGTTTCCCAACGCTCTCTGTCCGGGTTATTGAAAAGGATATAATCCTCAAGGAAACGCATCCTCGCCTTAAGCTCGGTATTGTCTCCGTCTCCGTACTCGACTATATGATATTTATATTGAAGATAGGTCTTAAGATTATCATGATCATTTTTGATCATCATATTTTTAAAGCCGCGAACTGCAGGGATCCCCTCTATCTCCTGCTTCTTTTTTTCATCCATGAGAAAATACCTGCACAGCCACTCCAGCGCCGTGTACTCGCCGCCGAAATTTTCGTTGGGTATGATATCCTCATAGATGTCGATGGCTTCCTGAAGCTTGTCCGGATCAGGCTTATCCAGGTGATCCAGGATAAGCCCTGCGGCTTTTTTTCCGCCCTCCGTGATATCAAAGGAATCCAGACTCCCTACATGTATCAGGGACTGCTTGTCAGCAATGCTTAAAACCGTGTGGTCTTTTACATTCATCGCTGTATTTACTTAACCTCTTCGAAACCGTCCGTCGAAGGAAGCTCTATCGACACGCTGTCACCGGGGTTCACAAACTCTATATCGATATTCATATCGAGGTCATATGTTGCATCCTCTCCGCTTGAAAGCAGTGAGCCGGGAACATTCACAACAAGGGTTCCCTTGTAGGTAACTCCCGTAAGCACCCCGTCCTTCTCGGTTGCAGTGTATGTAAAGTCATTGAGCTCGTCGATCTGAATAGTCTCGGCAGCATCCTTGCCTGTCTCGTTCTGTACAAGAGTATTAAGATATTTCTTAACAAGAGCATCCGAGAATGTAAGATTATAGGTATCCCCTTCCTTCTTTATCGAAGAAACCGCCGCCTTCTCTATAGGTGAGAGAAGTCCCAGCTCCTTTATCTTTCCTGCCTCAAGAAAGCTTGAGAATTCATTCAGGAATGCGCTTGTATTGAAGGTGCCTGAAGAAGCCTTTGTCTCCTCCTTGCCGCTGTCTCCGCCTGAAGGCTTGGAATCCAGCTTATATTTGCTCTTTTTATCACCCATATCGGTATAGATATACTCTCCGTCAGAGAACTGGATGATGTCATTGTCACCTGTGGTCATCTCATAATAAAGGATATTGTTGTCGCCGGAAGTATCAAGCTTGAAATCGCCCTCGCTCGTGACATCCTCACCGTCCATCGTGAGATCAACATTAAATTTCGCTTCCATTCCGCCATTGGCTGTGACCTTGTTGTAAGCGGATGCATAACCGTTATACGCATCTCCTCCGCCGCAGGCTGTGAGAGTTCCCATCGCAAGGATCGCTGCTGTAACAGCGGCAATGCTCTTCTTTACCAAACTTTTTCTTCTCATGGTTTCCTCCTTAATGTTTAATAATGCCGGGACTTGCATCCCATTTCTATTCGGTGTCTTATATACTGCATACCCCTGTAACCGGGGTCCCATGCACGGCTCCTTACTTCTTTGTCTTTCTTAAGGACAATATCACCATTGAGGCGATCACGCAAACCAGCGACATTATGATCAGCACGACCCAGGCGCTTCTTGTGGGATTAAGACTTCCGACATAGGTCTTGTACTCGGAGTAGGCCTCATCCACTCCGAAACCGGTTTCGTATTCCGTAAGCTTCCAACTTCCCACCTCAAACTTCGCGGCCTCGTACATATCATTTATCTTGCCTGATGCAAAATACGCTATACAAGCCCAGCGGCAGGGCACGATCTTTGATATGGTCTCGGTAATGCCCGAAAGCGTGCTCGCAACTCCGGAAAACAATATCTGCGGCAGCAGGAAGACCGGGCAGAGTATCAATGCAAGATCATTCGATGCGGCTGAGGAAATCAGAAGCCCAAGGCACATGGCGCTCATTACACAGAGGAAGGTCGTGACAAAGAACTCCGCCGGCAGGCTCGTAAATACGATACCCGCATCATTCATCTTCAGGGCTTTTGCAGTAAGCGAGTTTATATTTCCATCAACCGTAGCCGTCGTATCAGAGAAGAAATTGAACAGAAGCTGCATTATGATCGTCTGTATGAGACAGATAAGACCGATGATCACAAACTTCGACAGTACGTAAGGCACGGGTCTCACTCCCGTGAACTTCTCTCTCTCGAATATATTGCGCTCCTTGCTAATCTCCTGCACGGAATTAAAGATCCCGATCCAGAAGGCCGCACAGGAGAAGGCGAACATGAGCTTCATCGTATCGCCCGCCACCAGGAAGGGCAGGCAGTCCCTGTCCACACTTAGGCCGAGATAATTATATATGTTTCCGTCGGCCTGGAAGGCAATACATACCAGGGCAGTCAGCGCCACAGGCATTATCAGCAGCATCAGAAGTCTTGATCTGCTGTTCAGTATTATCTCCGCATATCTTGCAGTCATCACGGCAAACTGTTTGAAGAATTTCTTTGGCACGAAGGCGTATCTCGCCTTCGGCACCTCCTTCTCCTCGACATCCCTGGCTCCGTCGGGTCTGCGTCTGGCCTCCTCTGCGGCGAAACGCTCCGATACGGCCTTGGAGTTTTCATTCAGGTCATCATAGATATCTATCATGTCCTCCTTGCCGAAGAAATCCAGAGCCCCCGCAGGATTTCCGGAGTAGCACAGTACCCCGCCGTTGCCCATGCATATGAGCCTGTCACATATATTTATATTCTGGACTGTATGGGTGACCATGATGACAGTCTTCCCGGTCTCTGACAGTCTTTTCAGCATCTGCATGAGATGCTTCTCGGTTCCGGGATCCAGACCCGATGAAGGCTCATCAAGAAAGAAGAGCATGGGAGAAGCAAGAAGCTCTACGGCTATGCTCGCCCGCTTTTTCTGACCGCCTGAGAGTCTGCTGATCATGGTAGTCCTGTGAGCGCTCAGCTCCACAAGCTCCAGTGTTTCATCTATCTTGTCCCGGATTTCGGCCGGCGTGGTATCAACCGGCATCCTCAGCTTGGCAGAATACATGAGCATACGCTCCAGGGTCAGGTTGTCATATACTATGTCATTCTGAGGCACGTAGCCCATCAGGGATCTCAGACTGCGCTCATTTGTCCTGATACTCTCACCGTTAATAAAAATATCACCCGCAGAGAAATCCGCCATACCCGATATACAGTTGAGGATGGTAGTCTTGCCGGCGCCCGAACCTCCGACTATGGCGACAAACTCGCCGGGCTCGATATTAAGGTTCACACCGTTTGTGATGAATTTCTCACCGTCCTTGGTCTTTACCTTCTTGTAGACATTTCTCACGGATACCGACACACCGCTCTTGAGCTTCTGCATATAGAGCATGCCGTCGGTAAATATAAGCGTTGAATCAGCGATGGATATCTTATCCATCTGGTTCAGCTTCACCTTGCCATGAAGCTGTGAGCCGTTAAGGATGATGCCATTGGTGGAATTATTGTCCTCCGCGAAGAACTCGCCGTTCACACCGGTTATAATGCAGTGCCATCTGGAGACAGACGGATGATCCAGCACCAGATTACAGGAGGCATCACGTCCTATCACATACTTGCCGTTGGGATTGAGCTGATATTTGTCTATAGGCGCCGCTTCTCCTGCCTCCCCGAAGGAATATGCAATGACAAGGCGTTCCTCTATACTCTTGCCGATATAGTACTTATCTCCGTCGCTCATCATCTGCGAGAAGATCTTAACACCGTTAAAATTCAGACCATTCGCACTGTTATCGTCAAAGATGAACCAGTGTCCGTCCGAATGGTAGAAGGTACAGTGCGCTCTGGATACAAAGGCTATTTCATTCGGGATCGCTATATCATTGTTTACCGCCCCGCTGCCTCCGTGTATGGGTCCCCGTCCCAGCCGCACGGTCTCCTTGCCGAAGCTGTCCAGATCGAATACAGCAGGTTCATGATCCGGTATGTAAATAGTAACTTTACTGCTCTTTGTCATTTATATGCCTCTGAAAATATCTTTCTATAATTTATGATCCCGGCGTTTTCCGATCCGGAAGCATCGCCCGGAATATGCTTATTCGAAACCGTTAATTATCATAATATCATCTGACAACGGCTTCTGTATACGTCATATTTGTGACATCTGTCATTTCACTGACCTTAAGTTTACTTAATGCATGGAAAAAAATCAATCCTATGACCTCCTGACGCTTTCCTTCAGCATGTTTTATACCTTATAATGTGATCATGAGTGACTTTTCGAATACTCAAGTAAATGAACAGCCGGCTTCAGCGCAGGGATCATCCGGAGAACACCCGACCCCGGGCATCTGGCGCACAGACGAGGGGACATACCGCTGGGTCTATACCCTTCCCATGCTGGGCAATCCCACGCTTTTGCTCTATGTATGGAGGGTATTATTCCTTGCTTTCCTTATCGTATGGCTTTTTTCCGCTCTGACAGGCAGCATATATGATGCATTATGCGGTTACGGCTGGGGTTGGGAGAGCTTTGCCGGGACAGGAATGATATTCCTTGTTCTTTTCCCCATTTTCTGCTTCATAGCCCTTATAGCCTATCTTATCATCGCGGCAGTAAACAACGGAGAATCCGTCTATATTTATGAAATGAGTGATAAAGATGTGACTCTCATCGTTTCTCCCTCACAGCTGAGAAAAGAGAAAAAACTCAGAGAACTGCTTGTTACTGCCAGTCTCATAAGGCTTGATCTTCTCAGCGTTACTCTTGCAAAGCGCACAACACATACCTCATCCTTTGCATTCACAAGAAAGCTTACGGCAAAGCGCAATCGTGATGCCATATTTCTGAGACAGCTTTTTGGTTCCAATATCATCTTCGCCCGGCCCGAGGACTATGATTTTGTGCTGGATCATATGCTTTCCCGGATACCGGAGACGGCAAAAACCAATGTGTCCGTGACAGGCAGAAATATCGATATGGCAAAAAGAGTCTCAGCAGGGGAAGCCCGTGAATTAAACAGGAGCGTCCTGTGGCTTGCCCTGCGTTTTGTCCTCTTCATAGCCCTGGTCACTGTCGTACTGGGGCTGGCGTTATATATTCTCTCTCTGCTCTTCTACTTCTTCGTCCGCTGAATGTCACTGAGGAGGTCTGCCTGCTCCTGAGCCGGAATTTGCCGAAGCTCCGGAATTATCAGATCCGCTGCCGGTCGCTGTCGGAGTGGATTCGGCTTCATAGGTTCCCCAGCTGCTCCTGCCGTTCACCTCAGGCTTCTCATACTGGAAATAATAAATGTTCTTTGTTTCTTCATCGCTGTCGTCGCTGTCTTCACTGTCGCTGCTGTCATCACTGTCATCACTGTCATCGCTGTCTTCATCACTCTCCGGCTTTGCATCCTTGAAAGGAAGCTCGTCAAAGGTATACAGTCTCTCGCCCGGATCAAGCTCCTTGAATTGTGAATCCAGCTCAAGACTGTCATATCCGACAAAGAAAACCGCACCGTCATAATCCGAAGGGCAGACCACATTTATCTTCTTTGTGATCATGGGAGCATTTACCTCCTGCTCCGTTTTGATGGCGATATCATAATGCGTATCACCGTCGGTTATCCTGATAAAGTCCTCCTTATCAGCCTTGCTGTCATCGTCCTGCTCAGGCTTTTTATCCTCGAAGCCGTAGAAGGTACCGGTATAGCGGTCAAATACACCATCGGCTATGATACCTCTGTCGCCGTCGGAATCACTTATGTCGTGAACAAAAACCGCCGTCACTATCTTGTATCCGTCCTCTACATTTTCCGTTGTCTCCGAGAGGGTCACCTTGGATTTAACCTCCATCTGTTCAGTGTCGGTCTCTCCGTCATTCTTCATGGTCTTGAAGGTAAAGCTGTCAGCGGCATCTGAGAGCGAAAGCCCGTTATCGGCAAACCAGTCTGAATGGGTGACAGTCTTTTCCTCAGAGGATTCGGTTGATTCCTCTGTCTTCTCCTCAGAGGACTCCTCCGTCTTCTCCTCAGTCGCTTTGGTCTCAGAAGCAGCCTCCGAGGCGTCTTCATCCTTATTGCTGAGCTTCGAGCGCATGAAGGCTATGCCTCCTATCACCAGCAGGACAGCAAGTATTATTATGATGATCGTCTTAGGATCCGTACCCCCGCGGTTTCCGGAAGCCCTGCCGCCCTGTCCGGAGCCTCTCTGTTTCCTTGAAAGAGTAGCACTGCATCTGGTGCAATATTTCGCGTTATCGGGATTATTCTCCCCGCAATGTGGACAGACCATGTTTTTTCCCTCCTCTGTAAAGCGTGATTTTATATCTGACTTATACCGATCACGTCCTAAGGGATCCACCGCAGGCGGTACCCCCTCCGGACAAAGGATGATGATAGCTTAACCGTCTGAAATACAGGCGTAACGGTATCATTCTCCTTCTATTGATATTAATTAAGTATACCTTGTATTCGGCATATAGTAAACGACAAAAGAGAGAACGGATACACAGTCAGGCTATGGATATATTCCTCTCAGAAGGGTAAAATATAGTATTATGCTTTTTAATTCGTTTTCTTTTATAATATTTTTCCCTGTGACGGCGATCCTGTATTTCATGCTGCCGGCCAGGTTCAGATATATATGGCTTCTTGCGGCAAGCTATTTCTTTTATATGCAATGGAATGCGCTCTACGGACTTCTGCTGCTTTATTCCACTTTTACAGCATACACGGGGGGAGTACTGCTTGACAGGCTTAAGGATGTAAAGCCTCGAAGGCTCTGCCTTACTCTCTGTCTTCTTTTAAGCTTTGCTCCGCTTTTATATTTTAAATACACCGGCTTCATACTTGAAAATATAAACGGACTCTTCATAAGTGCCGGCTCTTTCGCCCCTTTCAGCATCCCGGATATACTTCTCCCCGTTGGAATCTCTTTTTTCACCTTTCAGGCTGCAGGATATGTGATCGATGTATACAGGGGCATAACTGCTGCCGAGAAGAATTTCATGCGCTTTGCCCTCTTTGTCTCCTTTTTCCCCCAGCTGGTGGCCGGCCCTATTGAGAGATCGAAAAACCTCCTCTCGCAGCTTGACTGTGATGTGCGTTTTGATTTTGTTAAAGCAAGAGACGGTCTGTGGCTCATGCTGTGGGGATATGTGATGAAGGTCGTGATAGCAGACAGGATAGGCATTTTTGTGGATCATGTTTATGATGATCATACGGTTTACGGAGGAGTATATCTGATCATTGCATCCATGCTCTTTGCTATGCAGATTTATTGCGATTTCGCAGGCTACTCGACCATAGCCATAGGGGCGTCCCAGATACTCGGCATACGTCTTATGGATAATTTTGCTTCTCCGTATCTGTCCGGATCGGTTTCCGGATTCTGGCGCAGATGGCATATATCTCTCACATCATGGTTCAGGGATTATTTATATATCCCTCTTGGCGGGAGCCGGAAGGGCAGGCTTCGCGGATATATAAACAAGCTGTTTGTGTTTACCGTAAGCGGCTTATGGCACGGCGCCGAATGGTCCTTTGCGGTCTGGGGAGGGATAAACGGACTGTGGCTCGTACTGGGTGAGGTGCTGCGGCCTGCGGGCCTGCGTATATTCCGCTTCTCAAGGACCCCCGGTGTCTCTGTCCTCATCCGGGCCGCAAGATGCCTTATCACCTTCATCCTCGTCGACTTCACATGGATATTCTTTCGTGCAAAAACAATGGGGGATGCCCTGTATATAATAAACAGTATCGCTCATGCAGCTAACTGGAGCATCCTTTTTGACGGCTCACTTTTTGAATGCGGCCTTGACAGGAAGAATTTTTTCTTCCTTATATTGATGACAGGACTGCTGCTGACAGTTGACATGCTGGCCAAAAAGGGGATAAGGCTGAGGACTGCTTTTGCAGAACGCAGCCTTTTATTCCGCTCCTTTTTCACTGCATTTGCGATAGCCTTCATACTTTTGTTCGGGATCTGGGGAGGAACCTATAATGCGGAAGCCTTTATCTATTTTCAGTTTTAACCTGAATAATAAACTTAAAGGCCGGAAGATACCGGCCCCCATAGTCGAATCAGTACTGACGCTCATATTTCTCGCGCTGATGGTGAGGGGGCTCAGCCTGCTTGTCGAAAACAAGCAGAGCTACGGAAAATACAACGAATTCTATAAATACAGCGGTGAATATGAGGTTTTATTCTGCGGGAGTTCCCATATGATGAATGCTGTCCTTCCCATGGAGCTCTGGAAGGATTACGGTATACATTCATACAATATCGGAAACGGAGCTGAGACTATCCCCGTTACTTATCATGTCGTGCTGAATGCCCTTGACTATGCAGCCCCCGAGGTGCTTGTCATGGATGTATTTTACGCCTACAGCGACCAGATACTCCCCGAGATCTCAAAGGAAATGCCTCATCAGTTCTTTGACCTTCTGCCGCTTTCTGAAAACAAGCTGCGATCAGTCCGGGAAATCTTCCGGGATGAAAAAGACCGGTGGAATTACATCATTCCCTTTTCCATCTATCATTCGAGGTGGAATGAGTTAACAAAGAATGATCTTCGCCGTGAGGATGAATGTCTCGGAGGAGCCCGACTCCTTCTGGCATCCTATACCCTGCGGGATACTCTGTTTGACCCGCCTGCAAGCCATGACATCCCCGGACGTCCGAGAGAATACATAAAAAAGGTAAAAGAGCTTTGTGACGAACGGGGGATAAGGCTTATCTGCGTTGTGAACCCTTATGCCATGTGGCAGGAAAACAGGACCTGCAACGTGAATTTTAAGAAGGAAATGGCAGAGCTTGGCATAGAATTCCTTGATCTGAGGGAGGATGTTGTTGATATCTATGCTGACAGCGCTGATGACATGCATGTGAATCTTTGCGGTGAACGGAAGGTGACGGATTTTTACGGCAGGGACTTAAGCAGTATCCTGCCGCGCCGGGACAGTTCTTATTCCTCAGACTCACGGGAGATCGTCTGGAATGAAAGATATGCGGCCTATGTACAGAAAAAGGAGGATTTTCTGGCAATGTGCGAAGATGCAGCCCCTCTTTTGTCAGATCTTAACGATCCAGACTTTTATTTTGAGATTTCCATGAGAAGTGATACTGTTCCTGATGACACAATGCTGCGAATGCTTGAGAATGCGAAGAACTATGATAATGTCTCTATCATGACCGATGATGACATGAAGGAGTCACTTAAGATCCGGATCCGCCGAAAAGATTCAGAAGAATACTTTGTAAACAGATCCTTTTAGCCTGTTTTTCCCGCTGACACTGTCCGGAATGCGGCTTCATGCTCTGTAAACTTGACACCAGCTACAATCTGGAATAAACTTTTTCAGGTATTATTCATTGCATCTTCTTAAGAAAGGGAATTGTTATGGAAAAGAGATTTAATAAGCATGTTTTCGTTTGGGTTTTCACATGGCTTTTAGGTGCGCTTGGCATTGACCGCTTTATGAGAGGCCAGGTTCTCTTCGGCATACTCAAGCTGATCACCGTCGGCGGCTGCGGCATCTGGGCCCTTGTTGACTGGATCATTGCTATGGTCAAGGCATATGGTTCATCCTTTGGATCAGAGGAAGAGCTCGTATTCATAGACGGAGCTTATGCAAAATAATCCGTGATCGTCAGCTTTTGCAGCCTGTCACAGGGCAGGCTGCTTTTTTTATGAATAACAGTATCCGAAAAATAATACCTGCAGTCCTGACATCGGCTGTTCTGATCATTCTGATATATACAGGTATATATAA
>ODAI013144160.1_pt1 | contig 14730 bp, 14 predicted proteins | sample 1539321 | NCBI WGS metagenome assembly ODAI01 (sample SAMN02144231, study PRJEB22623) | gut metagenome | biome: sheep rumen | host: Ovis aries | place: New Zealand
AGTTTTCCTGGGATCCAACAAGGGCGGCATCGCAAAGGAATATCCCTTCGCCTTCAGCCCGGCGGATCTTGAATATATCAAAGAGTTTCAGCTGATCTATACAAACCTGAACAGCTATATCGAAGAGGAGATCGATATTCTTGCCGGAACAGGCGTTCCAATCGCATATGATTTTTCGGTGCGCTGGACGGATGATTATCTGAAGAAGATCGGACCTTACACCACGGTGGCGATTATGTCCTGCGCGCACCTTTCGGATGAGGAGCGTGAGAGGGAAATGAAAAAGGCACAGGCAGCCGGCATCAAGGTAGTCCTGGGCACCATCGGAGAGGACGGTTCCTACGTGCTTTACGGCGATGATCTCCTGTACGCACCGGCAGTGCATGCGGATGACGTCATTGATACGATGGGGGCGGGCGACAGCTATTTTGCGGCATTTCTCTGCTCACTCCTGGGATCCTCCAAAGAAGGAAAGATCGTAGAGGGAGATAAGGAATCCATGAAGGCGCGGTTGACTGCAGCCATGAATACCGGCGCTGAGTTTGCAGCGAAGGTATGCGCGATGGAGGGCGCTTTCGGATACGGTGTACCGATCACCGGAAGGACGGATGTCTGACGGATAACCAGCAGCAGAAAGCGGAGAACCGCTTCGGAATGGAGGAAAAATGAAACCTGATGTATATGTCAATAACGAAGAAGGCATCAAGGTCGTTTATAAAAACCCCAAATGGCTTGTATGCATCAAGAACTGGAAGCCGGACAATGATATTGAGGGAATCGCGCATCTGGAGATTCATCACACGACGGATGAGCAGTTTGTGCTCTGCGCCGGCAAAGCGATCCTGATCACGGCGGAGCGTGAAGGAGACCGTTTTACCAATATAGAGCTTACACTCATGGAAAAGGACAAGGTATACAACGTGGCGGAAGAAGTCTGGTTCTACTCCATCACACAGAAGGACACCAAGATCGTCTATGTGCAGGACTCCTCCTGTTCCATGGAAAACAGTGAGCTGTGTGATCTCACTCCTGAAGAGATCGCGTATATCCAGAGAGAAGCGGAAAAACTTCTCGCAGACTGATCCCGGCGTTTCCCGTGCGGCAGCGGAATGGAACTCCGCTGCCGCACGCAGTTTTTCAGAGAAAGGAAGGAAAGACGCATGAAGCTTGCACCGATGAACTACCATTATCTGCGCTATCCGGTCAGGAAATTCCTGGACAAAGTCGCGGATTCGCCCTTCGACAGCATCGACCTGTACTGCAGCGCCCCTCAGCTGAACATGTTTGACTATACACTCGGGACACTTCTGGAGCTGGACAGAGAGATCAGGGAAAGAGGGCTGTCCGTCATGGCAATGACGCCGGAAAACTGTGTCTATCCCGTCAATTTCTGCACGCAGGATGAGATCACACGCCAGTCGTCGATCCGGTATTATCAGCGTGCGATCGACACAGCGGATTTTCTGGGCTGCCCGAAGGTTCAGATCAGTACCGGATTTGGATATTTTGACGCCCCCCGGGAGGAAGCCTGGAATCTATGCCGGGATTCTCTGGAGAAACTGGCTGCGTACTGTGAACGCAGGAAGGTGACGCTCCTTCTGGAAGAACTGAAGGTGACGACGACCAATGTTCTGATCACCAGCAGCGATCTTGCGAAAATGATCGATGAAATAGGATCTGACGCAATTGTCGGCATGGTCGACCTGGATCAGATGACATACGCAGAGGAGACGATCGATGATTATTTCGGGAATCTGGGGGATAAACTGCAGCACGTGCATTTTAATGACCGGGGTCATACAGTACCGGGCGACGCGGATTTTCCGATGAAACAGTATTACGAGGATCTTGTGAGGAACGGATACGACGGGACGGTCTCTTTTGAGATCTGTGACCGCAGATATTATGTGGATCCGGACAAGGCGATTGATGATTGCATCACATGGTTCAGAGAAAATACAAAGGAGTTGGGATGATATGTGGACTAAAGAGATGTTTGGGGTACAAAAACCGATCATAGCGCTGCTGCATCTGGATGCGCTGCCGGGAGACCCCGGTTTCTGCGGAAGCATGGAGACGGTATTATCCCATGCGAGACAGGATTTGACTGCTCTTCAGGACGGAGGCGTGGACGGAATTCTTTTTGCCAATGAATTCAGCCTTCCGTATCAGCCCGTAGCGGACATAGCGGTCATTTCCGCAATGGCTTATATCGTGGGAAACTGCAAGGACCTTCTGCGAGTGCCATTTGGTGTCAATGTGGTCAAAAATCCCATTGCGACCATTGATCTGGGCGCAGCCGTCGGCGCATCGTTCGGGCGCAGCTGTTTTTCCGGTGCTTATATGGGAGAATACGGGATTTACGAGTCGAACATGGGACAGGCAATCCGCCGCAGAAAAGAACTGGGTATCGATAAAACGATGAAACTGTTGTTCAAGGTCAATCCGGAGGCAGACAGTTATCTTGTTCAGCGGGATATCCGGGTCGTAGCAAAGTCCATCATGTTCGGCAATTTCGCTGACGGACTGTGCGTATCGGGACCCGCAGCAGGTGCGGAGCCGGACGACATGAATCTGAAATTGGTCCATGAGGTGGCAAAGCCCCGGAAAGTGCCGGTTTTCTGCAATACCGGATGTAATCATGCCAACGTGAGGGAGAAACTGCAGAACTGCGATGGCGTATGCATGGGAACGGCTTTCAAAAAAGACGGAGTTTTCAACGGCCGTGTGGATGTGGAGAGAGTCCTCAGTTTCATGGAGATCGTGAAACAAGTGCGGGAGGAGCTGTGAGATGAGCCGCTATTATATGGGAATCGATATCGGCACCTTTGAATCGAGAGGGATGCTTATCGATGAACATTACCAAATCGCTGCGGACTGCAGTGCCAGGCACACAATGGAGAATCCCCGTCCGGGCTGGTTCGAACATGACGCGGAGAAGATCTGGTGGGGAGAATTCTGTTCACTGTCCCGCTCCCTGATCCGGGAAGCGGGCATCGATCCCGCCGACATTGCCTGCGTGGGAGCCAGCACGCTGGGAACTGACTGCCTGCCCGTGGACGAAAACTGCAGACCGTTGCGGCCGGCCATCCTGTATGGGATCGATGCCAGGGCATCGGAGGAGATCCGTTGGCTGACGGAGTACTACGGGGAAGAGAGGGCGCATGAACTGTTCGGACATCCGATCTGTTCCGGGGACACAGCAACGAAGATTCTCTGGATCAAACGGCACGAACCGCAGGTCTATGAGAAGACGTACAAATTTCTCACCGGAAGCTCTTATCTCACGGCAAAGCTTACCGAAAATTACGTCATTGATCAGTTTCTGGCCAAAGGCTCCTTCCGCCCCCTCTATAACGCGGACGGGAGCGTGAACGAAGAGAACTGCCGGCTCTACTGCCGGCCTGATCAGATCGCGGCGGCAGCCTGGTCGACAGACATAGCAGGAGGCGTGACAGAAAAAGCGGCGGAGGAAACCGGCCTTTGTCCCGGAACGCCGGTCATCACCGGAACCGGGGATTCCACTTCGGAAGCAATCAGCGTGGGACTGGTGGAGCCTGGAACTGCGTTTTTTCAATACGGATCGTCAATGTTTTTCTACTACTGTGTGGATCGTTTTCTGGATGACTACCACTCTCCGAACGGAAACGGATCCATCAAAGGCGGAAAGGTCTTTACCGTACCCGGTACGTTCTGTATCGGTGACGGGACGAACGCGGCCGGCACGCTGACCAGATGGGTGCGGGACACTTTCTACCGCGAGGAGCTCGCCGCAGAGGCATCCGGGGGAGAGAATGCCTACAGTGTAATGGCAAGAGAAGCCGCGGAGGTACCGGCCGGCGCGGGAGGGCTGATCATGCTTCCATATATTTACGGAGAGCGGAGCCCGATTCAGGATCCGGATGCCGTCGGCATGCTTTTCGGGCTCAAAGGGTCGCAAACCCGCAAAGAGATCAACCGCGCAGCGCTGGAGGCGGTGGGATATTCGACCTATCAGCATTTGCTGCTCTTTGAGGAAATGGGAGTCCCTACGACTTCCGTCATTACTGCGGGAGGCGGCACCAAGAACCGGGCATGGATGCAGATCGTTGCCGATATGGCCGGTATTCCGATTCGGATCCCGCAGCCGTATCAATGCTCTTCGTTCGGAGACGCGATGCTGGCGGCGCTTGGAGACGGGGCGCTGGAGAGTTTTGCGGCTCTCAGAGAAGCACTGCCGGAAGGCACGGTTATCTGTCCGAACGCAGATAATCATGAATACTACAAAAAGCACTATCCGTTGTACAGGGAGCTTTATCTGCGCAACAGGGATCTGATGCCGCGATCATAAAGAAGAAAAGAGAGGAAGGATTATGCTGATCGATGCACATGTACGGCCGGCTCTGTTTGAACCGATCTGTCAGGACAGAAACCGATTCCACAATCGATGTGACGCAATGCATTACCATCGGATGAACCCGTCCGGGATGGAGCTGTTGAAAAAACAATATTTACTGGCAGACATAACCGGTGTTTTTCTCCTTCCTTCGGACTGTTCTGCCGAAACGGGGGATTCGGAGATATCCAACGATGAGATCGCCCGGATCGTAGCGCTTGATCCTGATTTATATTATGGTTTTGCCGCCGTTGATCCCCGCAACAAAAACGCGGCGTCGGAACTGACAAGGGCGTTTACGGATCTCCGCCTGCGGGGACTGTATATCAATACCGCCCGGCTGCACATATATCCGGGAGACGCAAGACTCCGCGCAATGCTGGATATTTGCAGGGAGTATGGAAAACCCGTGATCTTTCACGCAGGATTCTCATTCGAAAAAGATGCTTTGGCGATGTACAGCAGACCAATCGATTTTGAACCGGTCATCGCACAGTATGAGGATATCAATTTCTGCCTGACCCATATGGGCTGGCCCTGGGTGCAGGAGACTGCAGCGCTTCTTTTGAAATATCCGAATGCTTATGCCAACACTGCGCTGATGAATTTTGACGGCCCTTACCAGATCTACAGGAAGGTATTTCTGGAGGATATGGGCGAATTGTGGGTGGAGCATAATCTGTCGGACAAAATTCTGTTCGGGTCCGGTTCACCGAGGATTCGGCCTGTAAGAAGCAGAAGGGGGCTGGACAGCCTCGGCTTCTCTGAGGAGACACGGGAAAGAATTTACTACAGAAATGCGAGGCGATTCCTTGGCTCGAAGGAGTATTAAATACATGAAATATCTGTTAAAAGAAGAAACGGTCTGTGCGGACCGGGAATTTGAATTGATCCGGATTACAGACAAGGTACGGGATTTTGTCCGGGAGAGCGGGATCGTGAACGGAATCTGCTTCTGTATCACGGAACACACCACGACCGGGATCACCGTCAACGAGAGCCTTCCCTGTGTCGAGAAGGATATCCTGGAGACGATGGACCGGATCATACCTGAGAATTATCCCTATCATCACAACCATTATCTCGATTCCTACGGTACGATCGGCGGGAATGCTCCCGGACATCTCAAATCGCTCCTGACGGGCAACCACTGTGTTTTTCCGGTGATCGACGGTGAACTTAAGCTCGGACATGCGGATGATATTTACTTCTGTGAGTATGACGGGATCAAAACCAGACGGTATATGATCTATATAATAGGTGAATAAGGCAAAAATGAAAAAAACAATTGCAATGGCAGATAACTGCATAGATGTATATTATAAGCTGGATCGTTACTACCTGACGGGAAACAGCATTGATTTCGCGCTGAATTATAAGGATCTGGGCGGCGATGTTACGGAAATGACGATTCTTGGCAATGATGTGTTCGCACTGGCATTGGAGGAAAGACTGAAAGAGAGAGGGATTCCGCTTCGAGTCCTGGCCCGCGTTGACAGGCCGACCGGAATGGCTACCATGGATTTGGTCGACGGCGATAAGAAGCACCTGCATTTTAAAGGCAATGCCATGGAAGAGATACGGCTGTCGGAAGAAGATCAGGAATATGTGAAACAGTTTGATATCGTCTACGCGGAACGGTGGACCGGCATTGACCGCTATGCAGAAGACCTTAAACAGCCGGGACAGATCTGGGTGTATGATTTCTCAAAGCGCCTGGAGCTGGAGAGCAATGACCGGATATTGCCATATATAGACTACGCTTTCTTTTCCTATGACAGGGATGACGAGTATATCCGTTCGTTTATGGTAAAGACCCGCAAAAAATGTGCATCGAAGAATGGCACCGTCATCGCCATGCTCGGAGAGTACGGCAGCCTTGCTTTTGACGGAGAGAACTGGTTTTTTGAGCCGGCGCAGAAGGTTCCTGTGGTGAACACCGTTGGTGCAGGAGATTCTTATATCGCTGCATTTACCTACGGAGTGAGCCTCGGGGAAGATATCCCCTCGTGTATGCGCAGAGGGAGGGAGCGGGCCACACAGGTGATTCAGCAGTTTGACCCATATTTATAGTATAGGGAACTGTATATGCAGAAAAAGTACGTGATCTTTGATTTTGACGGTGTTATTGCCGATACAGAAGAGCGCAATAAGGAGTATATGGAGAGGGCTTTGTCTTCCTTTGGCATTGCCCTCACTCCACAGGACAAGCTTCTCCTGATCGGCCGGAGTGATAACGTTGTTCTGAAAGATATTTTGAAACGCGGGGCAGAGCCGGTTTCGATGGAGAGGTACCTTCAGAAGAGAAAAGAAATCGGGAACTCCTATGAGGACGGTACGATAGAGCCTATGCAGGGGTTGCCTTCATTTCTTGCCCGCCTGAAAGAGCGGGGGATTAAGCTTGCAATCGGCAGTTCCACTTCCGCAAGACTGATTCTGGCTGCACTGGACCTTATGGGCCTTCTTCCGTATTTTGATGTGATCGTGTGCGGGGATATGTGCAATCATTCCAAACCTCATCCGGAAATCTATCAGAAAACGATGTGTTACCTTCATGCTGATTCCGCAGCATGCGTCATTGTGGAGGATTCCGAGGCCGGCATTCAGGCAGGTCTTGCTGCAGGCGCCAAGGTGCTTGCCTATTGCGGGGCAGGGTACGGGAGAGGAGGAATCCTGCGGCAGGATGTATCAAAAGCGCATATGCGGCTGGACAGTTACGAAGAGGCAGGAGAAGATTTTCTGGAGAAGCTGCTGCAATGAGCATGTTTTAGCCCTGCTGTTACGTAGGGATTGAAATAGAAAGCTCATGTAGCAGAAGATGCCCCTGGTGTTTTTGAAGTGCCTGGCGGTCTCCGGAGAGATAATGACAGTTCAGCAAGCGTTGAGCTAACACCGAAAACATCGAAAACCCTACAGCCCTATGGTCTGCGGGGTTTTTATTTTGACATTTGGTCAGCAGGAAAATAAAAACAGTGATCATGATTGCCCACAGGTTCAAGACGATCCGGAATGCCGACCAGATCCTTGCAACTGACTGCGGGACAATCAGTAGCATATGAGGAGTTGCTCGTGCGCAGTGAGAAATACGCAAGTTTCCTAAAACTCCCGGAGGAGGCGGCCGGCTGGAACATGCAGTCCGCATGAACCAGGGAATCTTATCCGGGAATGCATTTTACTGCTGACCTCTGGCCCTCCGTCGCCTTTACAAGGGTCTGTCATAAAGCTTCAGCCGTGTTCATATGAAAACCACATTGGCAATTGAATAATTAAAACGAAATGCATATAATTGTATACATGGGTTAGTTCATATTAACTGCCTGACCATATATGAGGTGATCTGACTTAACTATGCGATTTTACATGCGGTAGCCGACTTAACTATGTGTTTTTATGTATGCAGTAGTCTGACTTGGCTATGTGAGGGAGACCCACTTCGAAAGTAAGGCCCGTTGGCTGACGGACGCATCTCTGTGCACCCACAATGTGCTGCCGGGAGGAAAGCGAAGTGATTTCTGTCTCGTCCGGCATAAAAAGGATGCCGGGAACGGTTGAAATCGAAAGCATTTCATCCAAGAGGTGGAAGAGGCACACCGACATTCGAAGCAAAGAGGCATGGCGCTTATTAAGGCCATCGATGAGTTCATGGAAAAATAAAGACAATCGGCTGCCTTGCGGAACTTGTATCAGCCGTGATAAGAAAAAAATAATAACCGAGAGGTATTTGAACAATGGGCAAGATTCATATCGAAAAAGGAAGCGTACAGGAAACACTGATTATACCGCTTTACGGCCGAAAACTCTGCGCGGAGCAGTTCCCGACCCTTTATCAGGATCAGTATGCTGCGAGGATCTGTGACAGCATCGACTACGACTTTTCTCAGTTCAAAGGCAAAGAGAAGAGCGCCATGTATCAGTTCGGCGCGCTGGAAGGCGCCATGCGCGAAAAGGACATGCTGTGGGAGATCGCGGACTATCTGAAAGAGCATCCGCATGCCGCAGTGGTGAATCTCGGCTGCGGCCTGAACATGACAGGAAGAAGGGCAGTTAACGGGTCCTGCCGCATCTATAATCTTGATTTTCCGGATGTGATCAAAGCCCGCAACGAGCTTGTACCCGCCGGAGACCGGGAAGAGAATATCGCCTGTGATCTGAATGATTTTTCCTGGATGGACCGGATCGACGCAAGCGACGGCGCTGTGCTTTATGCCGCCGGTGTATTCCATTATTTCACTAGCCGGCAGATCAAGGACATGGTCGTCGCCATGGCAGAAAAATTCCCGGGCGGCCGGCTGGTCTTTGACGCTGTCGGTAAATTCGGAAGAGACAAGCTGATGAAAGGCACGCTGAAAAGCATGGGCATGGATGACGTGTCCGGCCTTTTCTGTGTGAACGAAGCCTCCGAGCTTGAGGGCTGGTCCCCCAAGGTAAAACTTACAAGCCGGAAGAGTTATATGCAGGGCTATTATAAGCTCGACGATCCGAATATCAAGGGAATCCACCGTTTTCTCACAAAGCTCTGTGACAGCCTTGCAAAAATGTATATCTATCGAATGGAATTCTCTGCGTGATTGGAGGGCGGCTTCACTATGCACGAATACTATGCGAAAAATGCACCCAAGCTCAAAAAATCCCTGAACAGCTATCTAAAGCCGATCGCCGCCGAACTGGAGCAGCGCAGCGGTAAGTCCTATGCGTCTTTGCTTGCAGAAATCTGGGACCACTACGAGAAGAATATGCTGGAATGTTTTCCCTACATTGGCGGAGACAGTGTCAGCGGTACAAAGAATCTCACTGGGGCCTATTTCTTTGTTTCCATGGGAGAGGTGCTGAAGGTCTGTGGTGTTCCTCTGGAGGAGATTGGCCATCTCATGGTGCTTGCCTACGAGCGCAGGTTCACCCGCATGCCCGGCATCGTGAAGGCGGGCGCGAAAAAAATTGTCACCAACGTCGGATTGCTGAACAGGTATTTCCTGAAAAAGGATGCTGCAAACGCTGCGAATGCGGCCGCGAATCCTGGCAGCTTTGTGACAAAGACCATGATACCGCCGGAAGAGGGGTATGACTTCAGCTATCACAATCTGGTATGCCCGCTTTCGAATTTTGCCAGAGCCCATGGGTATGAAGAATACATGCCATACCTGTGCAATATGGATTATGTGATGTTCGGCGCCCTGGGTGTTCCGCTTTACCGGGAGCACACCTGCTTTGAGGACGGGGACTACTGCGACTTCAAGCTGAAGAAAGACGCGGAGCCCATGGAATATTGGCCGCCGGTCTTCAAACAGGGCAAAGGGTTCAAATAAGGAGCAGCTCATACGAAGGCGTATGCGGAAGAGATAGAGGCGTTCGTCAGGAGGTGAAGGATGTTCTGGGATAATGTGGCAGGTGTATACGTTAAATATGCACGGCGTTTTGATGGGAGGTTCTTTATGAAAAAGCAGATATTCAGAGTGGATTCCGATGGGTACAACGGCGTGTGGTATCCGGCATCTGCAGGGAGCAGGACGGGCTTCATTCTCATGCTGGGCGACAGCGCTGAGGATTATATGGCCAGAACCGGTGCGAAGTGGCTGAATCAGCAGGGTATTCATGTGATGGCCATGTCAGCGGACAAGAAGGATTACGGCCATCACAACTATCCGCTGGAGCGCTTCGGCAAAGCAATCTCCTTTATGAAGGCGCAGGGATGCGAAAAGCTGGGCGTTGTCGGCGCTTCCACCACCGGGATGATGGCGCTTCTGGCGGCGTCCTGCTATCCGGAGCTGTCGCTTACGGTCGCGATTTCACCTCCGGACTTTGTGATGGAGGGCTTCTATCGCGACGGCAAGGACGGCATGACCGAGAGACCCGGCGATCACGAATCCTCTGTGTCCTGGCAGGGCCAGCCGCTTCCCTATCTGCCCTATGCCTATCGGCATCCGGAATACTGGAAAAAGATCCAGGAGGAAGCAAAGGCCGGCGGCGACAAGGTCGCTTCGCGGAAGATGTTTGACGAATCTGAAAGAAGGCATCCCATTCAGGAGGATGAGCGGATCAAGGTGGAGAAGATCCACGGAAAGATCATCCTCATCGGCGCGGAGGACGACGTGCTTTGGGACACCTGCAGATACATCCGCAGGATGGAAGAACGCCTTGCCGGACTGCCGCATGAGAGCACCTGTGAAAGCTGGCTCTATGAACACGGAACCCACTTCGCTTTCCCGGAATCCATGCTTAGAATGATGCTGCCGGTGGGCTCGACCTTATTGGTCTCATTTATGTTCAGGGCAGGAAAAGAGTACAAAAGGGAATGCAGAGAAACTCGGATCGACATTGATCGGAGACTGAGAAAGGTGCTGGCGGAGTGGCAGGAAGAGGCGAATGAGCTGTGAAAATGGGAATCAGGGACGGTTCCTTTTCCCCACTTTCAGAACACAAGAAAAGTGGGAAAAGGAACCGTCCCTGATTCCCATTTATCCAGCTTTACAGTTTTTCCGCCCAGTCCTTCAAGGTCTTCGCATCCACATTGGAGGCAAAGCGCTTGCCGGGATCCACTTCGGCGCCGGTGATTTCCTTCATGCGGGCCGGGGCTTCTGTGCCGATGCCGCTGCCGCCGGAGGTGGCGAAGGGAACGATCTTCTTGCCGGAGAAATCGTAGGCGGCCAGGAAGCTGTCGATGATGGAGGGTTCGCGGTACCACCAGACCGGATAGCCCACGAAGATGACGTCGGCGTCCGCAACGGGGGCGTCCGTGTCAGCCAGGGCAGGGCGGCAGTTCTTGTCGCTCATCTCCAGAGTGGAGCGGGACTGCTTGTCCATCCAGTTCAGGTCGGCTGCGGTGTAGGGGACTTCGGGCTTGATCTCGTAGAGGGGAGCGCCGATGGCGTTGGCCAGACGGGTGGCGATTTTGGCGGTGACGCCGCCGGCGGAGAAATAGGTGATGAGTGCTTTCATTTTTCCTGACCTCCTTTGATAAAGCTGTGTGGCAGGCCGTCCAAGGGACTGCGCCGGAAGAACGCTTCGCGGCTGTCCGTGAGTAAAAGTCAGCGCAGGCCTGCAACTTTATTGTAACCCTCTGACAGCAGTGCTACAATGAAAACAAAGATAAAAAAATGGAACTACGTGGTACATTTCCTCGCCATTATTTTCTTTTTTTGATAGGAGGGCTTTTTATGGACGGACAGGCCGCCAACACGAAGATGGTCAGCAAGCTCATGTTCCGCCTTTTGCCGGTGCAGATCCTGCTGTGCGCGGTGGGCGCGGTAAATGGAATCATTTCCAGCTTTTTCGCCACCAATTATGTCGGCATCGACGCCATGAGCGCAGTGGGACTTTACGGGCCGGTGGGGATGCTGGTCACGTCCCTCAGCACCATTCTGGTCGGCGGCTCCGCCATCCTCTGCGGCAAGTACCTGGGCATGAACGACCAGGACAAGGTGCGGAATGTATTTTCGCTGAACCTGTTTCTGTCTCTGTGCATCTCTGGCGTCTTCATGGTCCTCTATCTGGTCCTCGGCTTGTTCGACCTGACCGGCTTTTTGACCGGGGACGCGGCTGTTCGGCGGCTTTTCAACCGCTACCTGCTGGGACAGATCGTCGGAATTCTCCCTCAGATGCTGGGCAACTCCTGCGCAGCTTTTCTCTCTTTGGAAAATAAGAACCGCCGCACATTCATAGCTTCTGTCAGCTATATCGCCGCCAATATCCTGCTGAATGTTATTTTTGTGCAGCAGCTCCGCCTGGAGGCTCTGGGCCTGGCGCTTGCCAGCGGCCTTGGCATGTGGGTATTTCTGGGCGTTCAGGCCCAGGTCTTTCTGTCCGGGAAGTCTCATTTTGGCGTGGGGGTTCAGAAGCCGGACTGGGCGTTGGGAAGAGAAATCCTCCGCATAGGCCTTCCCGGCGCAGCCACCAACCTGTACCAGACAGGGCGGGGACTCATTGTCAACAAGCTGCTTGAAATCTTTGTGGGCAGTGTCGGCATCTCCGCGCTGGCGGCCTCCAACAATCTGCTCGGCCTTTTCTGGGCCCTGCCCGGCGGCATGCTGGCCGTGTCCCGGATGGTGATCAGTGTCAGCGTGGGGGAGGAGGACCGGCAGACTCTGACGGACGTGATGCGGGTCATGTTCCGGCGGTTTTTGCCGCTTATGACCGGTGTGCTGGCGGCCATCATCCTCTGCGCGGTTCCCCTGACCCGGGTCTTCTTTCGTGATCCGGCGGTTCCGGTCTTTGGCATGACTGCCTGGGGCTTCCGGATTCTGCCTCTGTGCATGCCGCTGAGTATCATATGTATGCATTTTACATGTTATGGGCAGGCTTCAGGCAAGCAGGGGCTGGTCCATGTGCTGGCCCTGCTGGACGGTGTGGTCTGTGTGGCAGCCTTCTCCGCGATCCTTGTCCCGGTTGTCGGGATGAACGGCGTCTATATAGCCAACGTATTGAACGGTGTGGTCACGACCCTGGTGATTTTCGGGTATGCCTGTCTGAAAAATCGGCGCCTGCCCGGGAACATGGAGGAGCTCATGGCGATACCGGCGGACTTCGGCGTGGCGCAGGAGGACCGGATGGATCTGACCGTGCGCAGTATGGAGGACGTGGTCGCTGTGGCCCAGGGCGTGCAGAACTTCTGTCTGAGCAGAGGGGTATCGCAGCGAGGTGCTTTTCTGGCGGGTCTGGCCATGGAGGAGATGGCCGGCAATGTGGTGGTCCACGGGTTTACGAAGGATCGGAAAGCCCATACGGTGGACCTGCGTGTGGCCAAAAAGGGAGATGACATCATTCTACGTATCAAGGATGACTGCGTTCCCTTCGATCCAGGAGAGAGGCAGAAGCTGGCTGACCACGATGATCCTGTGAAGAACGTGGGAATCAAGATTGTGTTCCGCACGGCGAAGGATGTCAGGTATCAGAATATATTGGGGCTTAATGTTCTTACAGTGAGGATCGGCGGGTGAAGGAGTGGGGAAATGGGAATGAGGGACGGTTCCTTTTCCCACTTTTTTGGGAAGCGTAGAGAGAGAAAATGGGAATGAGGGACGGTTCCTTTTCCCACTTTTCGAGAATCGAAAAGTGGGAAAAGGAACCGTCCCTCATTCCCATTTTCTTACAACCCCCTCATGCAACAAATCCCCCTCTCCACGGTTATTAATATCGAACAGATCAAAATACCAAAGACAGGAGGCAGCCACCATGAGAGAATACAGCGAAGCAAAAAAGGACTTCTTCGGGGATTCCTACATCGAGACCCGTGACGAGAGCGGACGCGTGGTCCAGATCGTCAAGGCAAAGACAGACTTCTTCGGCGACGAGTATTACGAGACCTACGACGCCAACATGAATCGCATCGGCTACAGCTGCCTGAAGAAGGATTTCCTCGGAGAACCGTATCTGGCCACCTACGATAACAGCGGGAAGCTTCTGCGGACCAGCGTGGAGAGGACAGATTTTCTGGGAAATAAGTACCTGGAGATCCGCAACGCGGACGGCCGGACCATCGGCTCTTCCACCAGGCAGACGGATTTCCTGGGAAATGCATACACGGAGACGAGATACACCAACGCAGCCGGCAATGGCAGCGGCGCCGTTGCCGCAGGCGGTGGATCGCGTACCACCACCGGCGGTTCCGGCAGCCGTGCCGGCGGCGGGGCGGATATCGGCTCGGGGCTGGGCTGCATTATCGGTTTTGCCTTTATTTTCGGAATCTACTGGTTCTTCTCCACCCTTCACGATTATGACGGCAGGGAGAAGATTCACCGGTTCGTGATGATCATGTCCTTTGTAGTGCCCCTGGGCGTGATCCTGATCGGGTACTTGAGGCTCAGCGGAGTCGGCGGGTTCTTCAGGAACCGGATGCTTGTCATTTCCTGCGGAATGATTGTTGTCGGCCAGTGCTACTACGCTTTCTATACCTCACAGCGGATGGAGTGGATTCTGGAATCCGACCTTGCCTACTATGTGTTATGGCTGCTGCCGTATACACTGTTTTACGGCTACAGCTTTCTGACCGCGATGTTCGCTAAGGAAGCCATGAGGTCCATACCTGCCGGGGAAATCAAGACAGTCCTGGGGATTTATGACGGCGTTCAGCTGTGCTTCGGCTTCTTCGCGGCGCTCATGATGCTTCGGTGGGAGATGTACGCATCCAAGGCGGTGTGGGGCAGGACCTTCTTTGAGGTCATAACCATTGTCGTAGTGATCTGCCTGGGGATTGCGGCGACCGCGCCGGGACAACTCATTGTGGATAAGATGACGGGAAGGAATAAGGAGAAGAAGTGAGGGAAACTGGGAATGAGGGACGGTTCCTTTTCCCACTTTTTTGGGAAGCGCAGAGGGGGGAAAATGGGAATGAGGGACGGTTCCTTTTCCCACTTTTCGAGAAT
>ODAI013830087.1_pt1 | contig 14730 bp, 10 predicted proteins | sample 1539321 | NCBI WGS metagenome assembly ODAI01 (sample SAMN02144231, study PRJEB22623) | gut metagenome | biome: sheep rumen | host: Ovis aries | place: New Zealand
CCCGGTACCAGAAACTCATAAATCCCACGTGATGGGGGAATCAGTGCTGGGATGGGGCGGCGCCAGATTTATCCCCGGGGTGGCGGAAAATCCGGTATTCATGATTTTCCGCTGGCATGACTGCTGCAATACTCTCAATATTAACAGTTTTTAGTTTCTGAAACGATTAATCAAGTAATCTGCAAACGAGAATTAATGCACGTTTTTTCGCCGCTAAAGATCGGATAATATCAAAAAAAGTTTTTACTTATCAGGGGGTGAGATGATCAGGAGCGAGGAAGAACTGGCGGAACTAATTATGTACGCTCGTTAATGAATAGAATAGGTGGTGAGATGATCAGGAGCGAGGAAGAACTGGCGGAACTGCTGGAAGCCCGTAAAACAACCAGGTTTGCTAAAATAATCCAGCAGGAAACAGATTTGCAGATGATCCTGATCCTGTTTGGTGCTGCTCTAATCACGCTGGTGCTGCATTTTTATCTTGCAGCTGATTTCTACGGAGTCAAGCTGGCTCAATGGTCCGGCAATATGGTGGAGACAACTGCTAAAATCACCGCTGTTGAGGAATATGAACGTCGGAGAATGAACACTCATGATCGTCATAATACTTATCGCCATAGGCATGACGAGACGGTTGTTGAATACAGAACAGTGGCTCAGACAAACGACGGGGTCAGACTGAAATTCAAAGGCAGCGGCTATCATGGTGAAGTCGGCAAAGAACTTACAGTCAGATACGACAGGAATAATCCGCACGCTGCGTATATAGTTGAATACGGACTTAAAACCTATTTTCAGTTTCTGCCAGCCTTTGTCATGCTCGCATGGAGTCTGTTTCTGTGGGTGATTGCCTTCCATATCGTTTTACAGGGCAGGCGTTTGAACCGGATTATTGAACAGGGACCGTATCTTAAGGTGTATAAAACCGGCAGAATTGATGAACGCAAACAGCGGGGACGCAACGGATGGCGTTCTGTTTTTACTCCTTATTATGAATACCGGCTGCCAGGAGGAAGGATCCTGGAGTTCAAGGGATATCAGCAGTATGAAAAACCTGAGGGTGAGAACGATAACTACCGCTATGAATACCGGATCTACATGATTAATCCTGAGGATCCCCGGGATGACAGATATACTCTTACCGAGACGCCGTACTGATCCGTCCTGGCGGAACCGGGAAACGTTTGCGGCGTGCGCCGTCAGGAGAATGATTCTATGAAAGATTTTTCAGATGTCCAGTATGAGCTTGCAGTTCGCATTACATCCAGAAATATCCCGGTTTTCACCCGGGTTCACAGTGCTGTATTTGCCAGCGGTGCTGTCACCTGCATTCTGCTGGTGTTCCTGTTTTTTTCAACTGCGATCCATATTGTCAGCGCGTTTGATTTCTACCGGGTGCAGTTTGCCAGAATTACCGGAAACTACGAAGAGCGGATGATGACGGTAACTGAATCGGTTCCTCCGCAAAAGAACGGAGGTACGTACCGGATAATCTTTGGTGAAGGCAGTCAGCGTTTCAGCTTTAATTATCTGATCTACACCCCGGAGGCGGGGGAACGGGAGGTTATCTGCTACGATCGCAGCAGTCCGGAATACGCATATCCGAAAAACATCTACGCAATTGGTGAAATTGTTTACGATTCGGTTGGCAGCGGCTCTTTTGCTCTGCTGGTTCTCGCTGTTCTGCTGTTCTTTCAGTACCCGCGCTACCGCCTTTTGAGCCGGCTGCGCAGAAAAGGTCTGTATCTTAAGGTCCGTGAGGATGATCAGTATGAAACTTCTTTCGGGTTTGTCGGCAGATCCTACGGCAGACGCTATGCTCCGGTGTACAGCCTTAAGATCGGCGGGGTGCAGGAACTTAAGTTCCGAGGATCCTGGACAAAAATAAAGCCTGACCCGGAACGGGACAATTATGAATATGAATTCAGGATCTACATGTTTAATCCGGATGATCCGGGGGATCAGCGTTATTTTCTTGAAATTAACCGGATCACCGATCCGGGGGTGCTTGGTTATCTGAAAGATCGGATTAGTAAAACAGCGGACGGTAAACGCCATTTTTAACAGCGGCCATCCGGCCGGAACTGTGCGACTTCGGCGCCATCCACTGTCAGGACAGCTCCTGCATCTGATCTTTCATGATTACTGAGACTTTCGGTGCTTCATTGATAATTGATCGTCGGGAACTGCAGCAATACAATCGGATGGATTGATCTGCCGGTTCACGCATATTTTCGTTGTCAAAGGTAGCATGTCTTTTTTCAGAAAATTACTCTTTTGCCGGTGTAGATTTGCCATTCTGCCGTATCCGGTTATTCCGGTAACCGAACCTGAAAATCCTAACGTCGATGTTAACGTCTGTTGCTTTGAAATAATTTTTTGCTGCTCTGGAATATTTTTTTCACTACCTGAAATATTTTTTTTCTTCCAATGTATTTGTTATTTTGATTAAATTATAAACAAATGGATTAGAAATAAAACAAATTAAGCTCCGGTTAAAATGTGAAGCGTTACACAAATATATTTTAAAACAGTATAAAATATATACATACAGTTTTAAATATAATCAAGCGGGTGAATTTTAAAATTTTTTTTACGAATTTTGTTGTTAAAACTTAAAAAATCCGTATGATGAAAACCGTGAATTAAATCACAAATTTAAAGGAGAGCATATAATGAAATTTTTAGCTGATTTATTTAAAGGTTACCCGGTTGAACACGTTTCACCTATGACCAGAAAATATTATTTCGAGTACGAAAAGCTGGATTTCTAATAAATTTTCAGAAAAGGGAGCGGGTACCGGATCTAATAAAACAACTGTAAAGCTGCGGTAATATAAATAAATAGAAAGCAGCGGATAAAGCCGGAACCTGGATGAAGAGATAGCACTTAAAAGAAAGGGAGAAACTGCTATGAAATTGATTAATAAATTGTTCGGTGATAACAGCAATAGAGATTTTTCACCTGTAACAAGAAAATATTACTTCGATTATGTAAAGTAGAAACCGGAGTAGTTAAAAGCTTTTCCATGCAAAACATGTGAAATACAAGAAAGAAAACAGTGATTTAAGATCGGTCCCAGACCGGTCTTTTTTCGTCTGCAAATTATAAATCAGAAGATCATCTTTTCTTTTTTCCGCCGTACGATTCAGGGATTTCAATAAAGCGTAAGGCTTTGAAAAATCTTAAACCCTATGTATGTCTGTCCACCCGCAAATAATTCAGAAGCCCGCAAGGTCACCGTATTAATGCCGTTCGGTCCCCGGATCTGCATACTGAGCCCGTAGAATTTTACGGAGCCTGATCATGAACAATAAACTGAAAAAATCCCTGTCCTCGCTGCTGATCCTTACTGTCACCTCTGTTCCAGATCACCGCAGTGCCTCTGCTGATCGAATTGATGATGCCGCGGCACAGGGGCGAAGCTATGCAGAAGAACTTAATCAGGGTTTTTCCGATCTGCTCGAGACAGCCCCCGATAAGTACCTTCTTAATCCCGAAGAGTTCAGATCTGAAAAAATGAAGCAGATTTCGGATTTTGACTACAGTGCTGTCACGGGTGCGCACGGGGGTGGGGAACTTGAAATCCGGGCAATGGAGCAGAGAAAACGTCTTAACAGTCCGCAGAGCGGTTCATCAGCTTCCGGTGCATACCGTATTCTTACTGATACCAGAAAAAATTTTTCCGTGCCGGATCTTTCTTCAGATCCGGTTTCACAGCGTGCAAAGGAGGTCTACCGCAGTATTGACGGGGAGGAGGCTCTCAATGTGCTGGGCGACTGCACCAGAAAGGTTACCTACCGGAGCACGGCCGGCACCTCCCATCTTGCCAGACCGGTGGTCTGCAACCGTCTGGTGGATCGATCCTCTGAATGCACAATAGAACATTCTCTTTCTACTGAACCGGTGGTAAGCCTTGTGAAGGGCAGTGCCGGTGACAGGGAGGCTGCCAATTTTCTCAATATCCGCCCCTGTCAGAATGAAAACTGTTTTGAGCTGTGGGTTGGTGCAGAGTACGGTCAGCGCAGCAACTGGTGCGATGCATTTCATGATCATCTGTATATAAAGGTGGATCATCCCGAGGCTATAACCGGAGTATTCCTGTCCTATGTGAAATGGGATGATTATTTTGCCGCATATATCGGACGCAGTGGCCGGGAAAAACTTCTGTTTAATGCAGGCGGCACACTGCCGATCAGGATCCGCAGTGTTACTGATACCGGCAATCTTGAGGTTCAGCAGAGATTTTTGAACGGTGAAACGGTTTATGTAGATCTCATCAACGGGGAAAAAATCATTGAAAGACCGCGCTGTGAGAACAAGGGGGAGGACTGCCGGTTCAACCGCTGCAACTACGGCAAGGAGATCAGACAGGGGGCTACTGCCGACGGAACTGATCTTACTGCAATGTTTACTGAAAGCTCGGCTGACGGTGAACCGATAGTGTTCCATACCGTGACCTCCACCGCCGATACCGGAAACTATCAGGCCCGTCTTAAAATCTACTACGATCCGGCACGGATTGTGCGGACGGATGAGTGGAGTCCCGCAGACTGCATTGAGTCGGCAAAGTCTATTGATGAAAAATTCGCGGGAGGATTCTACCGCTGCGAAGAGATGATTCCCGGGGTTTTCAGAGATCCGTCCGGTTCGCAGCTGTGTCTTGATTCCGGCGGGATCCGTCTGTGTGAAGGTGATCTTGAGTCCTCCCTCCCGCTGCAGAATGTATCTGCGCTGTGTCAGAAAGTAAAAGTGAATGCTGTAACCACCTATTACCGGACCGAGGATGATCATGAACAGTACCGGCTTGACGGCTGTGCAGACTATCGGGGCCGCTGTGCCTTTATCAGTTCAAAGTGTGTGCCGGGGGCCTCCGACAGTTCCGGTAACTGTTACGATTTTGAGGAAATGTATGACTGCGGGGTTGATTTTGACGATCAGATCCAAAGGGCGGAGGTTACCTACGACTGTAACGGCTCTGTACGCTGCATCGGGGATGAGTGCGCAAAAACTGAATACAGTGCCAGTGACGGATTTGCCAGAGCCTCGGCTCTGCTTAATGCCGCCCAGTTTATGGGTCAGGATCTTGAATGTACCGGGCTTGATCCCAAGGGCAACCCGGTGGGGAATGTGGATGTTCACTGCAGAATATTTGCCGGCTCGGCTAAAAACTGCGCTGTTTCCATGAAGGGACTGGGCGGACTTGAGGTAAACTGCTGTGACTATCCCGGCGGCATAACCCCGTCGGAATATATTTCCGCGCTGCTGGCTCTGCCTAAAATAGATGCAATGATTGCCAGAACCGGACCGGGAAATCCGGTATACGGGGCCTACAATGCGATCCGTACACCGGTCTACAACGGCATAGCCAGGATCACCAATACCCTGAAGGATGTTACCCGACCCTTTACCTCCTGGATGGAGAATAACTTCGGGATCACCACTGCCAGGGGTGCGACGGACACTGCATCAAAAGGTATAATGGAATCATTTACCGATATTCTCAAGAGTAAAGCCAGGGAAATTATCAAAAAGATAATTCTGCGCGGTCAGAGTTCTACGCTGGCTCAGAGCGGGGCGGCAGGTGCCGGCGGTACCGCCGCCGCAGTAACGGATGAAATGGAAAAACAGGCCGGCGAGCAGGCGGCGGCGATTGTGGACGGACTCGGCACCGCACTTTCTGTTGTAGGGTATGTCTATATGGTTTATCAGATCGGCTGCATGGCTTCCCGGATGATCTTTAAGTGCCGCGATGAACAGATTGCGCTGGCCGCATCGAGGGAGCTTGGCAACTGCAGTTATGTTGGACAGTACTGTTCGAAAAAGGTTCTGCACAGCTGTATCCAGAAAACCTATTCATACTGCTGCTACAGTTCTCCGCTTTCCAGAATCATCCAGGAGCAGATCCACCTTCAGCTGGGAAGACCGATCTACGGACTGGATCCGAAACATCCCGACTGCGGCGGGATCGAGGTCGGTGAACTTGAGAAAATCGACTGGGAGCATATAGATCTATCCGAATGGTCCGCACTGCTTAAAATAACCGGGAATATGCCGGCGCCTGAAGATCTTAATGCCGACAGCCTTACCGGTGCGGGCAGTATGCTCAATATTGATTACAGCTCCGCCCCGGCAGGTGAAATTCAAAGAAAGAATGTGATGGAACGTACTGCTGAACGTATTTTTGATATTGATACGTCAAAGGTCAACCGTGAGGTGAATCTGTCAACGGCGGTTGATCCGGGTGACGGACGGGAACAGCTTCCGCCTCGCTGAACATGCGCCCCGGCGGCAAAATATCGGGATCGCCACTAAACAAAAAGCTGCGGATCGGTTATAATGTTCATAAATGTTAAAAACGTCAAATTATGACTTTTTGATAAATGCAATTTGTGCAGTTGAGTATAATATATACGGTATTGGTTGCAGCAGTCATAATTCTGATAATTGGATTTTTTCTGCCGGTCCGGACCCGCAGGTCCAGGTTGAACGGCGGATTGAGTAATGGTATTTGTTTCCGGGTTCTGCCGATGTTTAATGATTTATCCTTTCTGTCCAGTCCGCTGTTTGCGGCTGTTGCCGCCGGACTTATCTGTGTTACCGTTCTTTTTGCTTTTCTTCTGTTCCGGATCCGCAGTCTATCCATGATGCTGGAAATGAGCCGTTATGACGGGGAGCAGCTTGGGGAGGAATGTGAAAAACTGAAAACTGCCGGCCGTGAAACGGACATCCGCAGTCGTCAGCTTGAAATTGAACTTGCCAGGGCAAGAACTGAAATCGAGCAGCAGGATCAGACCATGGATCGTCTCAACGGCAGGATTTCCGATTACGAGAACCGGCTGCGGGAACTGCAGGAGGCAAACCGCCGTGATCTGGTGGAGATTGAAAGTCTGCGCGGGCTCAACCGCGCACTGCAGGAAAAGCAGCAGCAGGAGGAAATCCGGGCAAAACAGATTTATGAAAATTTTCTGGAGAAAATCACCAATGTCACCAGCAGAATTGTAAGCGAAGGCGGCAGGGAACTGTACTCCACCAATAAAAACTCCATGGAGAGCATCCTGGCTCCGATGAAGGACAAGATTAATGAATTTCATAAAATGATGAATGAAATCAATGATCAGAATATCGCCCAGCGCACCAGGATCAGTCAGAGCATTGAATCTCTGACCGAAGCTCAGAACAGACTGTACGGTGAAGCTGAAAAACTTGCCAATGCGCTTCATTATGAAAAGAAACAGCAGGGAATGTGGGGTGAACTGGTTCTGCAGGATATTCTGGATACCTGGGGTTTGCGTGAAAATCATGAATATGTCCGGGAATTTGCGGTAAAGCGCAGTGAATCAGCTACCGGTGAGGCCCAGCGTCCTGATTTTGTAATTAATCTTCCGGACCGCCGTCATATTCTGATTGATGCCAAGTGCCCGATCAACGCCTACCGTGAATATGTCAACAGTGATGATCAGACCTTGCGCCGGGATAAACTCAGGGAGCTGGTGACCAATATCAAAGCCAGGATCGATGAACTGTCAAAAAGAGAATATCACAAAATCAGTACACTCAATTCGCCGGATTTTGTGTTTCTTTTTATTCCGATTGAACCGGCATATATTGCGGCGACCGCACAGGATCCGGATTTGAACATGTACGCCTTCAGCCGCAATATAGCACTGGTGACGCCAAGTACCATTATGGCCGCCATGTTCATAACCAAGCAGATGTGGATTACCGAAAAACAGAATGAAAATGCGGAAAAAGTAAAAAATATACTGATCCCGCTATGCAAAGATCTGGAGAATTTCACCGCCAAATACCGCCAGCTCGGTGATGCCATCTGCCGTCTTCAGGATCGTTATGATGACGGCAGGAAACTGCTTACCGACGGTCGCAGAAACATCAATCAGCAGCGTGAGAATGCTCTGAGCACCTTCTGCGGAACTGCAGACCAGCAGGAGGAGCAGAGGATCGAGGAACAGCCGGAGGTTGTGAAACTTGAAAAGGTTTCATAGTGACCGGTCGCATTTTTAGCAGATGCGATTACAGCAGTGCCGGTTTCCTGTGTCCTGTCTAACCACGGTCCTGCTATCTGAGCAGTTGAACAGATAATTCCTTCTACTGCTTCTGACAGTACACGCAGTTCGAACCGGCAAAAACCATGGCGTAGGCTTTGAGCTGTCTGTTCCGGAACTCCAGAGCAGACTTGTACTTAAGAACCTGATCTGAAGCTTCCTTTATGAGATTCTTAATCCTGGATCCTGTGGCATCAGTTTTGGCTGCGTACTTAAGTTCAAAGAGATAAATGCACTCATTGCTTTCTCCCTTATTGACGGTTACAACCAGATCGGCAAACTTCTCTGCGTCTGCGACTATCCGCAGGGATTTCTGCATTTCAACCTGTAACATGCGCATTGATTTGAGTTTGGTATAGAGCGTCAGATTCAGGGCCATTTCGCTCATGTGGGTAAGTACCTGATTGGTGAAAATGCTGCTTAGAAATTCTGAACTGGATCCTGCAAACGAACCGAGATCATCCTTAACCGCCAGCAATGCCGATATATCCAGGAGTGAATCGGTAAATACAGTATTCGTTTTCAGACGGATGTCCGCAATGCACTGGGCAAAGAGCTTTGACATGAAAAGATTTGGTATTTTCAGTGCAAGAAAAGAACTATCAGAAGCTTCTCTATCGATAGTCAGATATCCAAGATAATAGAGCATGGACAGAAGCTGGTCCCAGTTAAATTTTGATTTTTTGTTTAAGTTAATGTTCTCTACAAGTTTATTCAAAACAAAAAGTTTACTTTCCAGGTAGTTTTTTATGACCTCGTCCGTTAGTCCGTCTTCTGCAATATCAAACAGTTGCTGCAGTTTTGAACCGTCCTGGTCTGATGCTGGATCTAAATAATCTTCAGGAGAAAGAAATTTTTGTTTCTGCTGAACTTTTTTCAAATAGTAAAGACACATGGATGAATTGAACACCGTGTGTTCAGACTCCTGACTGAAGCAGTAGCCGTCGTACACCGGCTTCATTCTGGCAATGATTTCATCCACACTGACATCCAGTTGTTCGAGATCTACAAGCTGCGGGATAAGATCCGCAAGTTCCGCTTCGGTAAAGCCTGCATATTCGTTAAAACAGGCTTCTGAGGTAACGTTGAGTGAAATATTGAATCCGGAGGTCAGGGAATCAAGGGATACGGATGATACTCCCGTTATAAACGTTTTGGCAATACAGTCTGAATCTGCCGTCGCAGCTTTTATGGCAGCGTAGAATGCCTTCAGAAAACCGTTATCCCCGGTTATGAAAAGAAATTGTTCAATGTCCTGAGAAAGGAGCTGATTGGCAAAATGGTCATATTCATCAATCATTACATAAAGTCTGCCGATGCTGCCGTAATCATGTCTGATCTTGTTAAAATAACCGCTGGCATACTTTGAATAAGCGGATGCAAAGTTATTAAACAGTGTAACTGCGTCGGATTTATCAAGGTCCTGGTAATCAAAACTAAAATCGGGATATCGTATTTTGAAGTTATCAATTCCGTTCGCCACAGCAGAGAAAAAACTGTTCAGCTCGGTGGTGCTGTTTTGGGTATTGACTCTGGAAAAATCGAAATTGATAACATGATAGGTATTATGGTCTGCCAGATTTACGGCATAAATTTTCTTTTCTGAGAAGATTTTATCATATCTGTCTTTGTATGAAATATCATAGAAGCACTTGAGCATCTGGATGAAGGTGCTCTTGCCGAAGCGTCTTGGACGAAGAAGAACAGGATATGGAGTCATTCCCTCATCATCAAGTGATTCTATGATGCCGGTTTTATCAACAAATGCCTGTCTTCTGGCGCGAAATGTTTCGTAGGTCACCTGCCCGTACGGGTTGTTCAACTGTTCAACCTTATTTTTGATCATATTATTTTTTCTCTTTAGAATCGAATCATTACGCCGTACTTTGATCCTGCGGTTAATCTGCCAAATTCTGCAGTTTTTCTACATCAATGTAAATAATTTCAACGCCAGTACTTAATTTAAAATTGTTTGCAGCAAATATCAACAATAACTAATCTGTTGTTTGGTTATTTTAGACATGGAAACTTGTATTCAGACTGTTTTACATTGGTTTACGGTTATAAGAACAGCCGGATTTGTTATGAGATTTCAGTAAAACAGGATCATAATTTAGAGCAGTGAGTTGAACTGATTTGAAAGCTCCAAAAAACAAACTATAATGTTGGAAATACCGGATGTCAGCACTCGGAACCGATCTTCCTGAGTAATCCGGATTCAACCGTGTATTTAAAATTTTTTCTGGGGTCTTTTAGTATGGATTTTATTGTAATTATTCCCGCCAGATACAGCTCCACCAGGCTGCCTGGAAAACCGCTGGTCGATCTCTGCGGTAAAACCATGATTCAGAGGGTTGCAGAGAAAGCTCTGCAGTCAGGAGCCTCCGGTGTAATAGTAGCCACTGATTCCGAACTGGTTGCAAAGGCAGTCAAGCTGCCCGGAGTTGAAGTGGTTATGACTTCAGCGGATCATACATCCGGAACCGAGCGTCTTGCCGAAGTGTGCAGAATCAAAAATTATACCGATGATCAGATTATTGTAAATGTTCAGGGTGATGAACCGCTCATTCCTCCGGTTCTGATCGGTCAGGTTGCAGAGGATCTGGCATCCTGCGATGCTCCGATGGCCACACTGGCGGTACCGATTGCCGATGAAGAGGAGGTTTTCAATCCTAATGCGGTCAAGGTGGTGGTGAACTGCAACGGGGATGCAATTTATTTCTCCCGTGCCCCGATCCCGTACGAAAGAAACAATTTTGCCGCACAGCCGAAAAAGGCAGACTGCAGTGCACACCTGCGCCATCTCGGCATTTATTCCTACCGTGCCGGTTTCCTGAAAAAATTTGTGGAATGGAAACCTTCAGTACTGGAGGAACTTGAGAAACTTGAACAGCTCAGAACACTGAGCTACGGCGAGAAGATCCATGTATCTGTAGCCCGGGTGAATCCTCCTGCCGGCATTGATACCGATGAAGATCGCCTTAAGGTGATTGAATTTCTGAAACAGCATCCGGAAGCCTAGCAGTTTTTCCAACTGTACAGTGCGAATTGCCGACCCTGACCATACCTTCGTGATTGCTGTCGGGGTTGACTGAATTCTTCTGACCGGCTGCTGCCTGCTGCGGGTGAAAAGTTATCCTAAAGTACGGTCGATCTGCGGCACCGCCTGTGGCAGAACGGAATGGAGCCATTTTTTTTGAATGTTGTAAAACGGACATTACACGGCATAAAATTGGGTATTGACAAAATATCTTCAAAAGATTAGTATTAGTAGCATAATTTGTCTCAGGACAAAAATATCAACATTTCATATTAATCAATTTATCAGGTATAGAGGAGAGAAGATCATGCAGAATATTTCAGCCATCAGTTCAAGACAGTTGTCCGATACTGCTGCGGAATAGTTTTCTGATCGATTTTCTGTTTACTGTTCAGGCCGCCGGCCTATGGTTTGTGTGATCGTTTAGAAAACACAGGATCTTTATTCTGCAGGGTAGCCTTGCAGAGACTTTTCTTTTCCCCTTCAGTGTTACATCTGTCATTTTATTCTAATTTTTTCTTTATTAATTAACATGCATTGATCCTTTTGGAACTGCATCAACGGTATCAGTTTAACTGTACCGTGAAGTTCCCGCGGCACAATGCATCACAACAGGATAGATAATTATGAGAACACTGAGCGGGAGTATAAATACCGCAATTGTTTACACAGTAGAGCGCAGTGACGCCCAGATAGACCGTTACGCTGAAAGTCAGATTATAAATCTATGCAGTCTTGAAGCCATGGCGGGTTCAAGGATCAGGATTATGCCGGATGTTCATGCCGGGGTGGTCTGCCCGATCGGTTTTACCTCCACGGTTGCACAAAACATTATGCCGGTGATGATCGGCACAGATGCCGGCTGCGGAGTTACCACCGTAAAAATCACCAGAGGAAGAGCAGACTGGAGAAAACTTGATACGGTAATCCGGGAGCAGATCCCGGCGGGGGCGCAGGTGCGCAGCAGAAGATCCGGATTTGCCGGTGAACTGAATTTTGATGAACTTGTCTGCAGAAAACATATCCGGACACAGAAGGCAGAACTTGCTCTCGGCACTCTTGGGGGAGGAAATCACTTTATTGAGGTCGAAACTGACGGTGATGATCTTTATCTTACAGTGCATTCGGGCAGCAGATCTGCAGGAAGGGATCTGTTTGAGCATTATATGGCGGCCGGCAGAAAGGAGCTTACCGCAGGTGGAATTGAAATACCCTACGAACTGACCTGGATTTCAGGTGCACTGAAGGATGATTTTCTTCATGATTTAACTCTTGTCTGTGAATATGCACGGCACAACCGTGAAATAATTCTGCAGGAAATCATGAAGGGTATGAAATGGAAGGGGGAGAGGTTTATTTCCTGTATTCACAATTATGTTGATGACAGAGCTGAGACGGTCTCTCTGTGCGGTGCTCCGGTGGTACGAAAAGGTGCTGTATCTGCACAGAACGGCGAGACGGTCATTATACCGATCAATATGAGAGACGGTGTAATTATCGGAACCGGACTCGGCAACACTGACTGGAACTGCTCCGCACCTCACGGAGCCGGCAGACTGCTTAAACGATCAGATACTGCAGGTCGCATATCCATGGACAGCTACCGGCGCGAAATGAACGGGATCTACTGCAGCTGTATCAGTCGTGAAACCCTGGATGAGTCACCGGAGGTATACCGTGGGGTCGAAGAGATCTCCGCAGCGGTTGCCGGTAACGTTAAAGTTGAAAAAATCCTCAGACCGGTCTACTGTTTCAAGGCCGGAGCTTCAGATTAGGAGAGTGTGCATGATTATACAGATAAGTTCAGGGCAGGGACCTGCTGAGTGCGAACTGGCGGTGGGTAAATTTGTTCAAAGCATAATGAAGGAGTTTCCCGGCACCAGGATAGTTGAAAGTCATCCCGGCAGACTGCGTGACTGTTTCTGCTCGCTAATGCTCGAATCGGAGGCTGATCTTTCTATTCTGGAAGGAAGTATTCTGTGGATCTGCAGGAGTCCCTTCCGACCGGAGCATAAGAGAAAGAACTGGTTCATAGATGTACATGTGGTTCCTGATGCACAGAAGATCTGTACCGACGGAACGGTACGGTTTGAACGCTTCCACGCCGGCGGATGCGGAGGCCAGAATGTCAACAAGGTTGAAACCGGGGTCAGACTGATCCATGAACCGACTGGGATTACTGTGACTTCAACTGCCGAGCGTACCCAGGAACTCAACCGCAGAGATGCCATGAGAAAACTTCAGGCTGAACTGAGGAAACGTCAGGATGAATCTGATGCAGAAAGAAAGAGCAGCGCCTGGATTATTCACTACCGGCTGGAACGGGGTAATCCGGTAAGAAGTTACGAGGGGCTGCAGTTCAGAAGAAAACAGTAGTGAGCGGATATGGCTGCTTCAGAACCGGAGAATTCTGAAACGTGCCGGCAGGCGGCATATTGAACGGTCTGAACGGAACCTGCCGCTGTGTCGGTGCCGCCGTAAGAAACATATTAAGGACAGAACTGTGGAACTGCCGGTTTAAAACCGGTGCGCGGTTATGTCCTTTTTTAATCACGGTTGTACGTCTTGTTTTGATTAATAATCCTGAATGAAATATCAGCTGGGGTATTAGATTAGACAATGATGAAAGGAGGAAGCTGGAAACAAGTCGGTATTCTTAAGAGCTGGATCCTGCAAAAAAGTATTTTTACATGCCCAAAAACAGGAAAGACCTCCCGAAGAAGGTCTGCTATAATTACCATTTGTTTGTTTGGAATTCTTTTGTGGATGAATGTCTGTTCAAAAATTGTTTCATCCGATACATGTCTACATTATGGCTCATTCCTGCCGAGAGTCAAGCATTAAAAATAAAAAAATGTAAAAAAAGTTGATCTGAGTAAAATTTTTTTAATTTTTCTAAAAAAATTTTTATTGCAAAAAAATTTTTTATTTCGGAACCTGAAAAATTATTTTTTTTTCTTAATAAAAAAATTTTTTTACCATTTTTATAACTGCGGCTGACGAAAAAATTTTTCGGATGTCTGCCTCATTGAACCATATTTTATGCGGATCTTCAGAGATCAGAAAAAATTATGCATCATAGAAAAAAAGATCTTTGAAAATGTTTTGATATTCAAAAAAATTAATCTTTTAGTTTTTTGATTAATTAAAAAAGATTAATAAATTTTTTTTGAAAAAATTTTGAAGAAAAAAAATATTTTTTTTTGATCTATTAATTTTTTTTTACTGTGTGATGCATAAGGTAAAGTTTTTTTAGATCCGGATGAGCATGGGCGTAAAACATTGATTTACATCAGTTATATTTCGAACTGTGATTTTAGTACGGGAGCAGTTCGAGCTCTCACAATCAGTTTCAGATGTGCTAGAATGATTAAGTTATCGGATCGCAATGCCGGTTGACAACCATGGTGATGTGATATTTCAGTGCGGTTTGCATCTGAATCACTGTTTAAATTTTAATTAATGAGCTAATTTACTATGAAAATTTGTTTGAAGAAGATCCTGCTGGCCGGTGCTGCAGCAGTATTGCTTGCGTCACCGTCATTCGCCTGGACCATCAGGATTAATGGTAACGGGATGAACTATGAAGGTGCCCAGCGCGGAAATGAACTTGTCTACAGATC
>ODAI010668118.1_pt1 | contig 14729 bp, 12 predicted proteins | sample 1539321 | NCBI WGS metagenome assembly ODAI01 (sample SAMN02144231, study PRJEB22623) | gut metagenome | biome: sheep rumen | host: Ovis aries | place: New Zealand
ATGGCGCATCCTCGAAGACCTCGCCTCGCGTCCTTGATAACGAAATCTCCAAGCGATCGTTTGCCTGCTCTTGTGCAGGAAGGCGGTCGCTTGTTTTTTATCATACAGCAAACACATTCTTAACCATTAAAAACCTACGAGCTATGATTATCGGAATTCCTAAAGAGATCAAGAACAATGAGAATCGTGTAGGCATGACGCCTGCGGGCGTTGCCGAACTGGTTCGCCACGGACATCAGGTGGTTGTGCAGCACACGGCAGGCGAGGGTAGTGGCTTTGCCGATGAAGACTATCTTCGCAGCGGCGCCCAGGTGTTGCCGTCCATAGGGGAGGTCTACGGCAGTGCCGAAATGATCGTGAAGGTGAAAGAGCCTATTGAGCCGGAGTATGCCCTGGTGCGGCCCGGTCAGTTGCTCTTCACCTATTTCCATTTCGCCTGCGACCGTCCCCTCACCGATGCCATGCTGGCCAGCCGTGCCGTCTGTCTGGCTTACGAGACCGTTCAGCTCTCCAACGGCACCCTGCCGCTGCTCCTGCCTATGAGTGAGGTGGCCGGGCGCATGGCAGCCCTCAACGGAGCCTATTATCTTCAGAAGACGAAAGATGGCTCAGGCAAGCTCGTCAGCGGAGTGCCGGGTGTGAAGCCAGCACGTGTCCTCGTGCTTGGCGGTGGTGTCGTGGGTGAAGCCGCAGCGCGTATGGCTGCCGGCCTCGGTGCCGACGTCACCATAGCCGATATCTCGTTGCCTCGTCTGCGACAGCTGGCTGCAGAGCTGCCCGTGAATGTACGCACGCTCTATTCCACTGAGCATAATATTCGTTTGGAGCTGCCCACGGCCGACATCGTCATTGGTGCCGTGCTGATTCCCGGTGCCAAGGCTCCGCACCTCATCACACGCGACATGCTTCAGCTGATGCAACGAGGCTCGGTGCTCGTCGACGTGGCCATCGACCAGGGCGGCTGTTTCGAGACCTCACGTCCCACCACCCACAGCGAACCCGTTTATGATGTCGACGGCATACTCCACTACTGTGTGGCCAATATCCCTGGTGCCGTGCCCAACACCTCTACCATCGCCCTCACCAATGCCACCCTCCGCTACGCCCTCGCCCTTGCCGACAAGGGCTGGCAGCAAGCCTGTCGCGACGACGAAGGTCTTCGTCTTGGCCTCAATATCGTTGATGGCCGCATCACCTATAAAGCCGTTGCCGATGCTTTCGACCTCCCCTACACACCTGTCGAGCTGTAGCGTCACAGTAGTCCTGCGATACCGCTCATGCCTCAGCAACCGCTAAAGGCGGCAACGATGATGATGAATACAATGATGACGGCGACAATGGTAGTACAACCACCGTTGCCGCCGCCACCGTTTGAATAGCCGCCGCCCGACGTGCTGTCTCCTTATGCCTCTGCCACCATCGTAGGTTCCGATTCACTGTCAGTCGGATAAGCGCCAATCTCCATAAACTCCTTGCCTATCTTCCTTATCTCAGAAAGAATCAGCTGTGTGCGTTCCGCGGACGGTTTCTTGAAACCATTAATGTAGTTTCGAAGTAATGTTGGGTTCATACCAATTCTGCGAGCAAATTCAGCTAAATTAATTTCGCGGTGAGTGAGAAAAAAACGCTGTAATATAGTTGGTTCAGCATCTTCATACTCAAAACTCTCAAAACTGATGTCCTCGTCAAGATTGCGCCAATGAATGCCGTCGAAGCCAAATGTATACTTGCCTCGCTCGTCGTCATCAGCCTGTCGCAGCTTAGGATACCACAGCAACGACTGCTTGTACTCGCGCCCAGTTTCGTCTTTGCCGTATATGTAGTCGGCATCAAACCAAATATCCTTAATCTTCATACAACGTCTTCTTTTAATCAAAATATTCTTTCCAACGCATCACTATCAGATCTGCATTCTCGTCAATGACCTTCTTTATCTTCTTATAGTCATTAGTCTTGATTTTTTGTCTTTCAGACAATTCGAAATCAGTTCCATTCCAAACGAATTTAGCCATACCTCCATTACCTTCTACATGTACGTGTAGGGGCTCATGCTCTTTGCTGTAAAAGAAGAACGAGAATCCATGAAATCTAAATACTTCAGGCATATTACCATTCTTTATTATATTAATGTGCTGCAAAGGTGGGAATTATTTCCGATACCTGCAAACTTTTCGCCACTTTTCTTTTCACGCCATCACTTTTTCCCTCCTATTCCCGTATTCTCCCCTTATCATCGGGAACTCTTTGTCACCGAAGACAGGCGTTTTAGAGTGACAGACAAGACCTGACAATCACTCCCAAGCAGCTTCCAAGAAAGTGGCATGGTTGACATTATTGCAGTTGTATCTAATGAGGTGCTTTAGCAATGGATCAAGCTATGTTTGCAACCCTTTTATCTCTATTACCAAATGGAATTCGCCAACGCGGGGAATGAGGAGATCAGATATTATTCGATTTTTGTTGCCTATGCTTCTTTAGTGTTGAAGGTTTAGATGCCTTCTTACTTTTCTTTTTTGGCAACAATTGTTGATACATCGTGAACAAACGGTCGAATATCTCATCATCAGATAATGAGAGATCAAAACCATAGGCTTTCATCACGGCAATATCATTACGTTCATGTGCTTCTCGCAGCTCTTGGTGCATACACATTGGTGAATACATGGCAGCGAGAGTACTTCCTGGATGAATGTTTCGTGCATCAAGAATAGCTCGCGCGGTGTCTGAAATGCTTCCTCGAGTTTCTTCTGAAGACGTAGGCCAAGGGAAGTTATTATAAACGAGGTCTTTGGAGTAGCGGAAATCGCTTTTTATCCGTCCGCAAACGGCTTTCAACCATGCCATGTGAACCCGTGACTGCATAACGCCGAATTCATACAACGATGCATTTGGCACCATTTGCACGGCATCTGTTGCTATGTATTGTGGATGGATGAAGCCCATAGGTACATAGGTTCTATTTTCTGACGAATGTCGTGGCACTAATAAGTAATTGCAATTGGGCTGACGAATCTCTTGGAAGAGAGGAGAACTATCACAGTTGTTAGTAGCCGCTTTCTTGCTGTTGCTCCTGAAATCCTTGACTTGCTTTAGTCGACGTTTTATAAATGGGGAATGGTACAAATCATTGGGGTCTGCTCCGACCAACCATAGGCAATATCTGCGCTCACCTTGAAGGAATTCTTTCGCTCCCAGCAAAGGACGTATGTATTTCTCAAGAGATGATTCATTCGTCAAAGCTTCCTCTCGCTCTTTTTCAGAGAGTATAAAACCATTACCGTCAGCGGGCTTGTTACCATACAACATATATGGAACCTCGCATAGTGGTTTTGTCTTTGGTAGGATGAATGCGTCTTCTTTATCCAGCAGGTATGGGTTGATGTGTTTTGAGCTAATCTGGGAGCCGTCAGCACAGTAGATGACAGGATTTGCAGGCGACTTTTTGCATAGCGAGAAGCCGATAATCACACAATGTACCTGAGCTGTCTTGCGTTTAGCGCATCCCTTTACCTTTCTTTTCCCATTTCTCTTATTCTTCACTTCTGAATCCCATCGGAAAGTGCGGTAGGCAAAATCAAAACGTATGTTATAACGTTCTTTCAACGGTTGCCAGATATATGCTACTTGCTCACCCTGTGTTACGGAATTTGTGGAGACCAACGCTGCTCTGATACTCGTGCCGTGCATCATCTCGCACGCTTTATAATACCACCCTGACACAAAATCCACCTTTCCCGCAGCACGTATAGGTTTGCCATTCGCCTTGACAAGAACATGCTTCAGCGACTCTTTCTGCATCTTCGTTTGTTCTGAATATCCAGCAAATGGCGGATTCCCGATGATGTAGTTGAGCTTTCGTTTTCCGACTATCTGAGACCAGTCAGCGTTTAAAGCATCACCATGAATAATATTGAGATTGGATTTGAGCGGCAGGAATTTATCTTGTTGGCCAAGTATGCGAGCAGTCTCTTGAAACATTTGAGCTTCACTGATCCACAGTGCCGTTCGAGCGACCTCAACCGCAAAGTCATTTATTTCAATACCGTAGAACTGCGAAGGAGAAACAAGAATGGCTTGTGCCATGTCTTGGAGGTGCAGTTGTGTGTTGTTGTCGCCCAGCCGCACGTTGATTGCAATATTCTCCAGGCGACGTAATGACAGATATGTCTCAGTCAAAAAGTTGCCACTTCCACAAGCCGGATCAAGGAATGTAAGAGAAGCTAGTTTCTGCTGATATAGAGTTAGCTTGTCGTTGCGAGTCTTGTCACTTTTTACATTAAGTATTTCGTCTAACTCATCTGTCAACTCCTTAAGGAAAAGAGGTTCGATGACTTTATGGATATTCTCAACACTGGTGTAGTACATACCACCCTCATGGCGAGTCTCTGGGTTCAAAGTGCTCTCAAACAGTGAGCCAAATATGGTAGGGGAAATGGTTTTCCAGTTGAATGAGCCACGTGCTTGCTGTAATAGTAAAAGTCGAAGTCGTTCGGACATCTGAGGTATTTCTATATTGTCTGCAAATAAACCTCCGTTAGTGTAAGGAAAATCCGATAAGTCTTTAGGTAGAACAGCACGGCGAGGGTCATCATCATCCATATTCAATACTTCAAAAACTTCCTTTAAGCCAGAGCGCAAGGCACGGGCATCCTTGAATTTGACTAGATAATCGGTGAACTGCTTGTGATGTGGAAATAAGCCAGAATCCTCCGCATAGTAGCAGAATACGAGACGGACACAAAAGACGTTGAGTTGCCGTAGAATATCTGGATCTTTGGTATTTCCTGTAGCTTCCAACAACTCAGAATAAATTTCACCAATGATTTCGCCAGCCTGAAATGAAAGCTCTTCCTCGCTGTGAACATGATCTACGTCCTTGTCTATAATAAAATGCAGACGATGGATGTCTCTTTGCAGGTTGTCCAAGAGCACGGAACTTGGCTCTCGGCCAGGGAATCTGCGGTCATAGATTAGGAACTCATTGAAGTTGCAGGTTACAATCCAACGCGGCACTTCATCAAAGGAGAGAAAACGGGTATAATCCAATGCCTGTTGGAAAGGAGTCTTCCAAGTGCCGTCACTCTGCTTTTGTGGCGCACGTAAATCCACTTCGCAGCTTTTATGTTCGATGACGATGCGTGTTGAAGGAATATAGAAGTCAATATAGTTCTTCGTCTTACGCTGAGTTGACTCCACCTGGATGGGCTTTTCTTCCACCATGAATTCAGTTGGGTGCTTAATACCGAAGACATTTTGTAGAAGTTCAATCCAAAAGTCCTTGCTCTTCTGCTTCTCCTTCTGTAGTTCTTTGTCGCTCCACTTGTCGGCAAACTTTTTAGCATCTCGCTCTAACTGTTTATCTGATTTCATCTGTGTAAGCAGGAGAATCTGTGCCGACAGATACCCAAGCGTCGACGAGTTTACAATACGTATTAGTCAACGACATAAAAAAACGGGGTATCCTACTGCTGCTCGTCCACTCTTTAGGCCTACCACAGCCTTCCTGTAGAACAAACAGTTTCAGATACCTCCGTAGTTGGTATATAAAGATACCCGTTAAGGTGTGCGTGAGGGAACACGTCCCTCGGCACACACCAACGGGGTGGATATACCAAACCCGTGAGACACCTCTACTATTGCCTTTGAACAGGATTTGATTGTGGTAGTTCAAAGAGTCAAAGTCAAAGCGTTAGTGTCGCTTTCTTGATATGTCGTATCTCAACCAGCAGCGAGGAATTAAGCCCCTTCTGTGGCTCTGACAGCACAAAGATAATGATAATTTGCGAATGGATGCTTCTTGATGAGTTTTTTTTCGTAAAAGGGCTGGAAAAAGGTGGGGGAGGGGTGGGCTTATGCCTTCAGTTGCTCATTATTTAGACGTTAAGCGGCAGAGACGAACGCGAGGGGTGTGGGTCTCAAAGAGGTGTCACTAAAGGGTCAAAGGATCAGGCCAAAACCTTCAGAACAAGCAGTATCTTCCATTATATCCTTCGCCAACTCGTTCAAAACTAATCAGTCTGTCCTGTAGCTGTTTGTTGATGGTCGGCTGTTTCATTCGGTTTGTGTGGTTATGTGGTGAAGGAAGCCCGGTGCTTTTTCAGTAGCACATCTAAAAAAACGGTAAACCGATAGATTCTCTTTGTGTTTCTAAGCTCCAGTCAGATTTTTTTGTATCTTTGTGTCGATATCAATGAAAGGAGTGATATGGCAATGAATTTTTTAGGACTCGTAAAGAACAGGTACAGCTGCAAGGCATATAAGTCTCTTGCAGTGGAATCGGAGAAGCTGGATTACATCATGGAATGTGTCCGCTTTGCTCCTTCCGCAGTAAATAAACAACCATGGAAATTCCACTTCGTCACTGAGGAAGAGGATAAAGCCAAGTTGCAGCAATGCTACAACCGCGAATGGTTCCAGTCGGCACCCATGTACATCATAGCTTCTATCTTGCATGATGAAGAGTGGGTGAGGGCCGACGGCAAGCCTCATGGCAACATAGACATAGCCATCGCTGTTGAGCATCTTTGTCTGGCAGCTACTGAGCAGGGGCTGGCAACCTGCTGGGTATGCAATTTCGATGTCCCACTGTGTCGTCAACTCTTTAATATCCCTGAGAATGAAGAGCCTGCCGTTCTCATTCCCATAGGCTATGCTGCTGATGATGCCAAAGAAAAGAAACGGAAAGGCATCGAGGAAATAAAAAGTTAAGAATAGCCGTAAGTATTACCGTCCGTTAATTTATTCAATTGCTGTCCGCTTATAAGTAAAACTGGACACGCGCCCAGCAACTTTGATTATTCCATGACCTTGGAACAATCATTCCATGACCATTGAATGATTGTTCCAAGGTCATGGAATAATCGTCACACCTGTATGTGTCGCGGTCTTTAACCAAGGCTAAACGCTTAAGGGACTTGGCTTCTTGACCTCAACGTCGGGGGATGATTCACATTTTTTCGAGGACAGCCGCCTGAAAGTATCAGAAGGAACTTGCTAAAACGCCTTTCCAACTCTCGGATTCTGCGGATGATATTGCCTGAAGGTATGCGGAGGAACTTGCTAAAACGCCTTTCCAACTCTCGGATCCTGCGATGATGTCGTCTGAAAGTATGCGGAGGAACTTGCTAAAACGCCTTTCCAACTCTCGGATTCTGCGATGATGTCGTCTGAAAGTATCAGAAGGAACTTGCTAAAACGCCTTTCGAACTCTCGGATCCTGCGATGATGTCGTCTGAAGGTATGCGGAGGAACTTGTAAAACAAAAGAAGTCGTGAACAAGGAGGTTAAGCGGCCATGCGGCCAATAACCCAATGCTTTGACGTGCTGGAGCTGGTAGCTATTGTTATTTTCGTCAGCCGAATTACTGATTCTGGCTCTATTTGGTGGACGGTAATCGTCACAAATAGTGGCAATTACTCCTAATCCGTGGCAAGGAAGTTCGTGTCAGGCCGCAACTTCTGATAGGCTAACCGCTCGTCACCATTGTCGAGATAGATGATGCCGCAATAGACGAAGCCATGCTTGACAATCAGATGCTGCATGATGCGGTTGTCCTTGTGGGTGTCGATGCGGATATTGGAATCCTCGGAGAAGCAGAAGTCCATGATGGAACTGAAGATGCCGTGAGCGTCCGGGTAGCTGGCTATGCGATGAACTACATGATAAGGCCGTGCGTTGTCAAGCCATTCGCCTCCGTCAATCTTGCCATAGGTATGTTCGGGTGAAGGCAGGAAAGCGAAGTAGCCTACGATGTGTCCATCGTCCTCAACCACGAAGCCTCCGTCCCTCTCCATGTCGGCCATGATGGCATCCTCCGAGGGGTAGCCGTTGACCCATTGGAGCATGTTGCCAGACTTGCGCATTATACCTTTTGCTGCATCCATAACTCTCATGATGTCAGCTAAATCCTTTCTATGGGCTAATCTTATGCTTCGTTTCATCCTGTGCTGAAATTCAATTCGTCTTTGTTCTTTAAAACTACATCTGTTGGCTAAGCGAATCGCTTAATCATACTGGTTGCAAATATAAGCAAACTTCAATGGTTCGGCGCCTTAATGAATAAATTAATGCGTCTGACTCTGTTTTTTCGTTGCTTTTAACGTGGCTGTGTGGCAGAATATTCTTCGGTTGAAATGCAGCGTTAATCCTATAAAAGCATCATTTTATTTGGATTTTCAGTTCTGTGCGCTTACTTTTGCACAAATTTTCAACAAGGGATAATCAATATCTATCTGCTGCTCGCCTTCCTCGCTGTTCCGGTCTTCGCACCGGAGAGGCTGATGAGGCCGAGACAATAGCCTGCATGAACGCTTGCATCTTGTTTCGTAAGGCTTGCGTCTCAGTGTAGTTAGGGAATAGCATTAACGTCAATGATTAAGAATATCTTTCAGTCAGTAGTATTGCCGCATGTGGTGGCAGTTATGGTTGTGCTCATTTGGGGCGTTACGTTCATCAATTCAAAAGTGTTGTTGCAGCATGGCATGACGCCCGAAGAGATCTTTGTCGTGCGTTTTTTGCTTGCTTATGTCTGCATTTGGTTCATCAGTCCCCGCCAGCTGTGGTGTCATTCGTGGCGCGATGAGCTAAGGATGCTTTTTCTGGGGCTCACGGGCGGTAGCCTCTATTTTGTAACGGAAAACGAAGCCGTCGGGCTGACGCTGGTCAACAACGTCTCGTTCATCGTATGTACGGCTCCGCTGTTTACGGTATTCCTGGCTTTGCTGCTGTTTCGCGACGTCCGTGCAACAGGTAGGCTTATCACGGGTTCGTTCATCGCCTTGGCGGGTGTGGCCACCATCATCTTCAATGGTCATTTTGTGCTCCATCTCAGTCCCGTTGGCGATTTGCTGGCACTCTCCGCAGCGTTGTGCTGGGCCGTTTATAGCATCTTGATTCGTAGCGTTGCGCGGCGATACAGCTCAGTCTTCATCACCCGTAAGGTTTTCGCCTACGGGTTGCTGACCGTTCTCCCCTTCTTCTTGTGGCGACCGTGGCAGTTTCCGCTCACGGGCTTCTGCCAGTCTGCTGTCTGGGGCAACTTGTTGTTTCTCGGCCTTGTGGCTTCCTTCACATGTTTTGCTTTGTGGAGCTGGGCTGTAAAGCGTATAGGGGCTCTGAGCACATCCAATTATATTTATCTCAATCCGGTGGCAACAGTCGTGGCAAGCTCAATTTTCCTTGCAGAACCCATTACAGCAATCGCCGTGGCAGGTATGGTTCTCATCCTTCTGGGTGTCTACCTGGCCAATAGTAGTAGGGGAGAGGGGAGGGAGATGAATGAAGAATGAAGCGTGAAGAATGAAGTGACAAATGATGAATGACGAATGGAACATGACGAACGTGTGAAATCTCATTAACTATATATAATGAAACAGACGAAATTATGGATGCTTGCCGCCATTCTCCTTATCTGCGGCATCTTGGCGTTCCACTATTGTAAGGCTTGTGATGGGTCCGAGCCAACTCAGCAGGTGGCGACGGAATTTGTTCCACAAGCCCCCGACTATGCCGACTCAACACTGTGGATAACGCAAGATTGTGATGCCGACGGAACGGGAGCGGATGTGTTCTACGTGGTCTCAACGTGGGAGAAGGACTGGTTGACGCCGGACAGCACCGTTTGCCACTATGCCGATGTCTATAGCCCCACGCACCGCGAACGCATGGCGATAGAGATCAATCGCGTGGCTGAATATATGGCACCGGGCAACCGTTTCTATGCTCCTTACTACCGTCATGCAACGATTGATGCTTTCGTTACGCAGAACGAGGACACCATCTTCCGCCGCACACGTTTGGCCATGGCCGATGTGTGCAAGGCATTCGACTATTTCCTTCAGCAGCGCGATTCGTCTCGCCCGTTCATCATCGTTGGTTTCAGTCAGGGTGGTATGGCTGTCGTGGAGCTGCTTAAACACATGAGCGACGAGAGCTATACTCATCTGGCAGCCGCATACGTGCTGGGCTATAAAGTGACGCCGGAAGACACGGCAACCTGTAGTCGGTTACGACCGGCTCAGGGCGAGAAAGACACCGGCGTGACCATCTGTTATAATACCGTCAAGGATGTGAAGTATGTTAAGCCTGTCATCGCTGCTACCTGCTTTGGCATCAATCCCGTAAACTGGTGCACCGACGATACACCTGCAACGTTGCATGACACCATCACCGTGACCCTTTCGCCAGACTATCATGTGTTGGTGGTTAAGGGTTACAGTGGCTCGGAATATCATCCTTACGCCGACCTCATCAATGTGGGCGACATACATGGTTGTGAGCCTTGGCTCTACAGCGAATGTCTGCGGCAGAATTTTGCCGTGCGTACGCAACAGTGGCGTAAGGCCAATGATGGTGGCTCGTCTCGCCTGAAAGAATGACGCACGGTTAGAGAGGAAAAGCGCTTCGGTAAAAAATGAAGTATGGGCCTTTGTTCCGATAAATGGAACGGCGAATGATAGCACAACAAAAAAAAGCCCCTGAAAACAATCAGCTTGTGAGCTGACCGTTTTCAGGGGCTTCCTTTGTTGTGCCTTAGCCGTTAGAAGGCTGCGAAATGTCCAGAGTCTTAGCGGAGGTTAAGGCACAGCTGGTTGAGTGCTTTGGAAATATTGTGCAATAAATCATTAGAACTTAACACCAACCGTAAAATCAATAGATGGAATACTTGCTGACGGTGAATCATCTACATCCATATATTTTATAATAGAAGTGTGGCGATAGCCAATCGTAGCATTGAAGCGGTCTTTAAACTCAACACCGACATGAGGGCGGACAAAAAAGCGAGTCCAGTCATCTTTCTCTACAATGTCTTCTTGTCCAATCCTTTGACCATTAACGATAATATCTCCTTCATCTTCCAGGCGATAGTATCTCCACATCTTATTCAGTCCCAAATCAAGCCCTGAAAATATACGTATGCCTTTGCTAATATTAGCCACATAGAACTTATTGCGAATGAAGTATGGTAAAGATCTGATGTTAGTGTGTATGCTTTCATCGTCGTTAGGTATAAAATAACGCGTGTATCCAAGTCCTACACCTATATGCCAGATATTATTGGCGGCATAGTTCCATGTGGCTGCAAGGAAGAGGCTTTTCTCTTTATTAAAACCTAACCCGCCACCGACTTCTGCAGCAACATACGTTTGGCGGAAGAAGTTAGACAAAGCCCTACCAAAACCTGTACTACGAAAGTCGCTGCCAAACTCATAACCGACTTTTATGTTGACATTATGCCCTACGCCGCCGTTTTTAGCTGTAGAGATTGCTGCGAGATAACCTACGCCGGCATAAACTCCGCTGGTCTTAATGCCTACGGTCGGGTTCAAGCGTATGTTACTGTTTTTAATCGATTTGAAATTAAAATCATAACCAGCGTCGAGGAGGAATAAGGGCGAGAACTCTGCCGCTTTATTCTCCAATTGCATGCGGGCGAACAAAGGAACTAAGGGAGGTGCATGGAAGTTGCTGCTCAGGCCTAAGCCAGCACCGAGAGAGAGATAGTTGTTGATTCCTTTAGTAACACCGCCATTAATTTCAAAAAAAGGCTTTTCCCCTTTGGCGCAGACGATTACCGGTTGCAGCTCCACAAATGGTTTCAAGCCGAGAGGATCGTTTGTCCTGCGACTGCGACTGCGATGACGTGCTTGAGGCTGCTTCCGCGGAGTAGACTTATGCTGGGCAACATGCGACGACGAACGCTGCGGTGCTACATTCGCAGGCTTACGCTCTTGGACGGTAGAGCGGTTGGACGAGGCTTTCTCACGGAGATATTGAGCGCTGACGTATCCTGTACGTCCTTTATACTTGATTTTGGCCCATCCTCCACTGATGCTTTGGACTTGAACCGACTCGCCCTTACCTAAAGAACCGATGAGGCTGCTACGGGTAGATGCTGATGCACGAACATTAAGGTTGTTCGAGGTTACCTCATAGCTTTTTTGTCCTAAAGATGGCACTGCCACCATGATAAAAGCCAAAAGCAGCAGGGGACGTAATAGCTGAAGGCAAACTTTCTTGGAATAATGCTTCATAGTGAAAAGTATTAGTTAGTGAGTTAGTTGGTTAGAAATATTATAGTCTATTCATAAAAGACCAATTAATTCTACAAAAATATTAAATTCATGGGTATGTAAGTGCTTGGGACTTTGTGTTTAATCTATTTTATTAGTAACGGCTCTTGTTTTAATATTCTTTAAGAAATAAGGCTGGATTAATGGATATTATTAATGTGTTTTTACAAACCTTGTCCATCCTTAACTTCTCATTTCCCATATTTCAATTAATAAATACCCCATTCTTCACTCTTCATTCTTCATTTCTTTGTACATTTGCAGTCGAATCAACAATTATTAATAATATGAATCGCGAACAAGACAATTTGCAGTCACTCGGCAAGAAGACCGAGTATAAATTTGGCTATACGCCCGAAGTGTTGGAAACGTTTGACAACAAGCATCCCGAAAACGACTATTGGGTACGCTTCAACTGTCCTGAATTTACCAGTCTTTGCCCTATCACAGGTCAGCCGGATTTTGCGGAAATACGTATCAACTATCTTCCAGGCAAACGCATGGTTGAGTCGAAATCCTTGAAACTCTACCTTTTCAGTTTCCGCAACCATGGCGACTTCCATGAGGATTGTGTAAATACCATTATGAAGGATCTTATCAAGTTGATGGAGCCAAAGTACATCGAAGTCATCGGACTATTCACTCCTCGCGGTGGCATCAGCATCTATCCCTATGCCAACTATGGGCAACCAGGCACGAAATATGAACAGATGGCCGAGTACCGCCTGCTGCATCACGACCTATAAATAATGAAGAATGAAGGGTGAAGAATGAGAGTTACTGACAAGACTTATCAGTAAAAGCATATACTTGGCACTTTTTGGCCAATCATTCTTCACTCTTCACTCTCCATTTGTCATTCACATACCTCCTCTTCCCAAGGCTTGAAGTCCATTTCCAGCTGAATCCATTCGCCATGCGCTATACCCTGTGGCGGGTTGTTAATCCCTAAACCTATAAGACGAATGGGATGTCCCTCGACGTCGATAGCTTCGATTAGTCTTTCAGCTGTTTCCATGATAAAGCCAGCATCAGCCTTGAACACCTGCTCCCTCATAAGTGTAACACTGCGAGTGATTTGTGTAAAATCGTGAAACTTCACTTTTAATGTTAGCGTCTGTCCCGTAAAGTCTACGCGTTGCATCCTTCCTGCGAGATCTTCTGCACACAGACGCAGCTTCTCTTTGAGCTCGTCTTCAAGATTAATGTCATGCTCAAAGGTATGTTCGCAGCTGACGCTTTTACGTTCCCATTCCGTAACGACAGGACGATCATCTATTCCCCGTGCAAAACCATATAAGATGCCACCCATCTTTCCAAAACGTTCGGTAAGGTAAGAAAGCGATTTCGTTTTTAAGTCTGCACCGGTGAAGATGCCCAAACGATGCATCTGCTCAGCCGTGCGAGGTCCCACACCCCAGAATTTCTCTATCCGCAGAGCATCAATAAACTTTGTTGCCCGCGCAGGATGAATAACGGTCAGGCCGTCAGGCTTGCGAAAGTCAGAAGCTATTTTAGCCAAAAACTTGTTGTATGAGACGCCGGCCGAAGCTGTCAGATGCAAACGCTCGCGGATCTTAGCCTTAATCTCTTTGGCAATCGTCGAGGCCAGAAGAATATCCGCTTTGTTCTTCGTCACATCAAGGAACGCTTCGTCCAGGGATATAGGTTCAACGATATCCGTATACTCATGAAAAATCTCATGCATCTGGGCCGACACCTCCTTGTAAACCTTGTACCTTCCGGGAACTACTATCAATTGAGGACAAAGTCGTTTCGCCGTTGGCATAGCTTGAGCCGAATGTATCCCGAAACGACGTGCTTCATAGCTTGCCGTTGCTACGACGCCTCTTGGTCCGTCGTAGCCCACAGCCAGTGGCTTCCCTCGCAATTCAGGGAAATCACGTTGCTCAACGCTGGCAAAGAAAGCGTCCATGTCAACGTGAATGATTCTTCGAAGCGCCTCAGATGTCATCTTATTTCGTCTTGTCTTTGTGTGCAAAGATACATCTTATTGTTTGATTGGCTCATAGATGTCCCCCTTTTTTATTTACAAAATCGATAATTGCTGAAGAACAATTATCAATGAATGATATCCTTGCCCACTTGGATAATGTCTTGCATCCAAAGGACGTGGCGTGAGAATGTAGCTAAGTTATAACATCGTATTATAGAAATCAACCTCCTCTCACATCGGGGCAATATACATTCTCAACCTCCTTCCGCCAAGTGGAGCCCGCTTGACGTCCATCCACCTGAGTTCTTGAACCTTTTCGATAAGCCAGATGACTAAAGCCAAACTTGTTTGAGTTTTGGCATGGCGAGAAAAGAAGGATGAAATGCAAATTCTTTCCAGAATGTCTTGTAGTCGATCTTGACCTGCTGATACCACAGCATCGCATCGGCATAGACAGGTTTGCTCGTACCAAATCATTCTCGTTTTTCTGAAAAGACTTTAGCATATAGGGAAAAAAGAAGGGACTACCACTTTGGTTTGATAGTCCCTTTCTTCATCACATCGGTTCGCAATCGTCAATCAACGGAATCAGATCTAACAGCCTTTTTCCGTCAATCTCAAATTCCTCAAGAACCGCATTTCCATCCTTAAACCGGCGTATCTCATTCGTGAAATGTTCGTCGCATTGGGCTGCATAGTCC
>ODAI010977824.1_pt1 | contig 14727 bp, 13 predicted proteins | sample 1539321 | NCBI WGS metagenome assembly ODAI01 (sample SAMN02144231, study PRJEB22623) | gut metagenome | biome: sheep rumen | host: Ovis aries | place: New Zealand
TTCATTTGTGATCATGTACGCAATACAGTTTTAAGAAAAGGAGGGACTGTTTCGTTTGAGGATTGCATGGTGACGGATATGGATGAGGACTTTTCGTCATCTACTTTGATTGGTCGTTATTTGAACGGTGGCAAGACTCTCGACAAAAGGAGAAGTTTGTCTAGCTACAGCGTTGGCGCGTTTGGGTTAAATGGCGGAGTGTATGATATTTCTCGACCTGTTACACTTAATGGAGATGTCTGTCGTTTTGCCAATATTGAATTTCATGTCAGTGGGGCTTGTAGCCGGATTGTATTTGATCATTGTCATGAAGCGATCTTTGAGAACTGTAAATTTATAGTAGAAGACATCTGCCATTTGGGTTCATACGCCTTATTACAAGATGTGCCAGGCGTCGAAGATTTTAAATTGTGCTTGCGACATTGTACATTTGAATGTCAGACGAAATCAGCGGTAGATCAAGGCAATATTTATAGTGATGACCCTACGGCAATAATGGTATGTAACCTTGATCCTGCAAATATGAGTGTTGTGGATATTTCTGGGTCCTTATACGCGAGCGATTGCAAGTTTGTGAACTTTAAGTGTTTTAAGACGGATAGGGCTATTATCAATGCGGAAAATCCGCACATGACATCAACAATGAGTTTGACAAGATGTACGTTTGTCAATTGCTTGAGTTCACGGAATTATACAATATTTGGTCAGAGCCTTGAAATGAATCAGTGTACGATTCAGGATTGTGTTGGCAAATGTGGTGTTGTCGCATTCAAGCGTGGTTGTAGTTTTTCGTTGTGCTATACTAACTTTTTCGGATGTAAGGTGCTTGACAACTCGTCGTTTCTTGTGACGTTAAACAATGCACCAGGGAATCCACCTTCGCGTGGAATTGGCATAGAGTATTCGGCAGGGATAAATTGTGCTGTAAATAACCAATGGTCACATCCTATCATTAAGGCCTCTTGGCGTTCTGTTGCAGATGTCGACGCCTTGAGAAATCAAGTTATGGTGTGATATGATGAGACATGGTAAATGAGAAAGGATAATGATGTCTGATTTCTTGGATTTGCAGGAGCTTGAAAACGCAGTTGATATGCGGTTATTCGGGAACCGAAAACATCCTTTGCGAACTGTAATCTCAGAGGCTGAGAAGCTTGGTTACGCAGGCGGGTTGCTTTTTGGGGCATTAAGCAATGATGGTGCATTGCGGAAGAACAAGGCGGGAAAGGTTTCCGTAATATCCGCTACGCTCGGAATGAGCCAAAATACTATCGAAGAAGTCAAGACGGTTGTCATGGGATTGCAGGCGAAACATGATAGGCTGGATTATCTTGACGAAGTGATTTCGGCATTAAAGGATAGAAGGATATTCCTTCATTTTGTATTTGATTTGATTGCCGTCATGGATGCAGATGGAGATATGACGAAGAGAGGGGAGAAGTTCTTGTCTGTCTTGTTTAATCGGTGTAGCGTTTTGGATGATGACGTGGATTTTATTAAAGAGCGGATGCCACTTGCAAAATCAAATGGGAAGAATGCGATTCGGGAATCGGTGTTGACACGCCAGGATGCTGTTTGCAAAAGCGTTGACAGATGGTTTGAGTTTAAAATCGAGAGGTCTGAAGATGTCTGAATTTATTGATTTAGATTCGATGTTGGACATGCCTGTTTCGGACATGAAGCCACATCCCATGAGCAAATTGAGTGCCGGGAAAAAGACGGCATATCTGGGGGGATTGGTATTTGGTTGCTTTGTTGATGATGGCATTCTTGATGATTCGGAAAAATCGAAGATTGTCTCAACGGCCGTATCGATGGGTATGCGACCGGCTGATGTTGAAGATGCCATCGAGACTGTAAGAAGTCTTGAAGGGAATGAAAAGATTGATTACATATTTGATGTCGCCAGGATTCTTGATTCACGAAATAATTGTTTCCGAAAAGACTTTTTGTTCTTCTTGTTTGATTTGATTTGCGTTATGACTGCGGATGGCTTTATGACGGACGACGGGGAGACGCTCGTAGAAGAGTTGATGCGGCTTTCAAATGTCGCTAAAGCGGGTCGTGATCTTGTTCGTGCCAGAATACCTGTCTTATCCTGTAATGGCGAGTGGACTTACGGGCAATTCTCGTCAGACATAAGCATGGACAATGAGTTTGATGCGTGGTTTATTCCTTCCGATTTCTGGCTGGCGCAAAAGCAATACAAAACCGAGTTTAAGAGAGAAAAGAAAGATGTTGAAGCAGGAGCCAAGGATTTCAAGGAAGGATGTGAACACGAAGCCCGTGGCGAGGACGTGAAAGCATATTTTAGCTACAAGTACTCTGCCGAGAATGGTTGCATAAGAGGTATGTACAGGTACGGATGCTGTTGTTATGACGGATATGGATCTGGCTTGAAGAATGGCAAAAAAGCCTTCTGGTGGTTCATGAAGGCTGCGAAATTAGGTGATGCTGAAGCCCAAAGTAGAGTGGGCGCTCATTATATTCGTGGGGACATCGTAGAAAAAGATTTCCGAAAGGCTTTTACTTGGATTTCCTATGCTGCAAGGCAGGGTTTGCCGAAAGGCATATCAAACCTAGGGGCGTGCTACAGAGATGGGATAGGGGTGTACAAGGATGAGGGGAAGGCATTTTCTTTGTTTCTCAAAGCTGCAAAGGCTGATTATCCTCTAGCGCAAGTCCTTGTTGGCGAATCATACATGAAAGGACAAGGAACGAGGCAGGATTATTCTTTTGCAAGGTTTTGGCTGGAAAAGGCGGCATCCAGTTCAGATGGGAACGTTAGCGTGCGAGCTAGAAAAGTACTGGAGAAGATCGAAGGCACACTTGACGAGGCGTAGTTGATGGCATGAAGAACGAACATTTGCCAGAGGATGTAAAGAAGTATTTTTCGCGCAGAAGAGATAGTGATATGATGAACGTGTTGAATCAGCAATCTTCGTGCGTGCGTGGTTCTGGTGATATGTCTTGCCTGTATCAATCTGGGAATAACATTTGCTGCATCTTTGAAGAACCTGGTGATGCTGAAATTGAATTAAGGATGCCCGTGGCTGGTGCAACAGGGGCGAATTTATGCAGATTGTTTGAAGCGTTTAAGGGGAAATCGGATAAAGTTATATTGCCAGAGGATGTGAACCGCACCTGTTTCTGCAGATGGTCAGTTACGATTGTTAATGCAAGATATTGTGGACGCTTGCCAAGTGTTGATTATATTGGAACCATGGTGGAGAAAATCAGGCATTGTAATGTCATTCTTGCTTTTGGGGTATATGCCGCAGAATTTTGTGATGATATAAAGAGGTTTGATAAAGATTATTTCCGAAATAAATATCTTATAAAGATGGTTCATTTGTCTCATCAAGGTTTGGCTTGGATAGTTGACAAAGAGTCACAAAAGAAGTGTTCGGAGAAAGACAAATTAAGATTTCTGGCGGATTTCATCATGCGGTGTCTTGTTTCTGTTAAAGTATCAAAAGAATTTGGGAGAAAGGATTTCGAAGAGATGCTTCCTAAATGTGCCATTCGTAAACCATGCGGGAAAGGATGATGATAATGCCGTTGACTAAATCAGTTTTTTATTAAGACGAAAGGAGAACAAAGATGGCCTGGTTGAATAAGAAGATGATGCAACGGAAGGCAGAGGCGGCCATGGTGGTTGACCACCCCTTGCTGAAGGAAACGGATATGTCTGCCGACGTGAAGACGGCGTATCTGCAGGGGTGCGTCTTGGCTACGCTTCTCGATGATGCTGAGGTGTCCGATGAGGAGCGTGCCAAGGTCCGTAACATCGGGCTTTCGCTGCACATGACGGATGAAGAAATAGACGAAGCGTTCTCGACCGTTCAGGCTCTTGAGTCCGATGAGCAGAAGATGCAGTTCGTCGAGGAAATCCTCGGTCTGCTCAAGCCTGCGCCCGTCGGGCGCTTCTTCATGGATGACTTTGAGGCGATTCTCAAGAAAGATGGCAAGATTGCCAGGGACGCCCAAGACCTTTTTGAATACTTTGGACAGACGCTCTTTGCTTCATCCGATTGGCAGAAGAAGCGTACAAAGCCGATGCAACTTGAGCGGCAGCGCAAGGAGGATTACGCCGATCTCAGGAAACGTCTCGTTGCGATGATTGAGGAAGACGATGATGAGGATAGATACGAAGAAGAATATGACATCGATGCGATTCGTAAGGAGTTCGAGAAAATCGGATTCAAGGATAGATTCGTGTCCACCGTACTTACGATGCTGCTCCCGAAGGCAGAAACCGCTTTTGATGCTTTTAGGGACATGGTAAGGCGAGCTGACGGCGTATTTGCGAGCGGGCGGGTTTCGCTCAATCTCTTTGACGAACCACAGACGAGGATTTACCTGCGATATGTCGCTTTCCTTGACCAGTGTAGCACAGGTGATGGGAGGTTTCTGTTGATGAATCAGGTGGGCGAGGACATGACGATCAGCCGATGGTTGACCTGGACAAAGACTTCCGAACCTAAGGCTGGGGCGAAGAAAGAGGTGATTGAGAACTATCGGTCGCTGCTGGATGAACTTCAGTTCAGGGCGACATTCTAAAATGCAACCCCGTGAGGGCAATGGAGTCGATATGAAGAAAAACATGATGCAGCTGTGTGAGGAATTGAAGCCGCTTGAAGTGGACTTCAAGGGTAACGTGGACGAGATTCGCGGCGAGATAAAGGCTTTCGAGGTCGCGCTCGCCGAAAAGGAGAATGCGAACCGCGACTTGACGATCGCCATCGTCGGGCGCGTGAAGAGCGGGAAGTCGAGTTTCCTTAATGCGCTCCTTTTCGATGGTGAGAGCGTGTTGCCGCAGGCGGCGACGCCGATGACGGCCGCGCTGACGTTCATCGAATACGACACCATGTGCCATGCGAAGGTGGACTTCTTCACGTCCGAGGAATGGAAGACCTTCAAGATCCAGTCCGCGCAATACGACGCGATCGTCGAGCGGGTAAGGAAAGAGCTGGAGGACGAGGAGGCGAAGGCCGAGAAGAAGGCGAAACAGTTCTTCCGGCCATACGTTAGGCGAGAGATAACCGACCAGCTCGTGGCGCAGCGCGCCGCAGGCGAGCTGAACGAGAACCAGATCGCCGCCCATGAACTCGTATCGATGGCCGCCCGCACGGGATTCGACGTGACAAGCTGCCTCGGCACGTCCCAGGAGATATCGGGTGCTTCTTCGCCGGCGGAACTTGCGGGGAAGCTGCAGGATTATGTTGGCGCGAACGGACGCTACACGCCGATCGTCTGTTCCACGACGATCTATCTGAACGACTCCAACCTCAAGGGCTATCGCGTGGTCGATACGCCCGGAACGAACGATCCGATCATCTCCCGCGGAAAGAAGACGAACGACAATCTCAAGAAGTCGGACGTGGTGCTGGCGATGAGTCCGGCGGGGAGGTTCTTTGACAACGCCGACCTGTCACTTTTCGGGCAGAACCTGCCGGCCAGCGGAATCAAGGACTTCATGCTGCTCGCTTCGCAGTACGATCTTGCCGTCGGAAACGTCGCGAACGAGGTGGACCGGTCGCTGCCGCCGCTCAAGCGGCTCATGCAGGCGATGGGACGCGTGCAGCGGCAGATTTCGGAAAGCTACCGCCAGCGGATATTAGAAATCGCCAAGCAGGCGATGGCCAACGGGGCGGAGGATGCGGAGAAGTGGGACATGTTGCTTGGCGTGTCGCCGCAGTGCGTGTCGGCGCAGGCGTTCATTCTGGCCAAGCACTGGGATTCGCTCACCGAAAAGGAGCGCGAGCAGATGGAGGTGTTCAACACGCGCGTGCCTGGATATGTCTTTGACCGCAAGATACTGAACGACTTCTCGATGATGGACAAGGTGCACGGCAAGGTTGAAGAGGTCAAGGCGAAGAAGGCGGAGATCCTCGAAAAGGGGAAGGCCGAGCTCGCGGATGCCGCAAGCAAGAAGATATCGGCGCTCGTCAAGGGATTTGCGGATTTCGTCAAGGCGAAGATCGAGTCCCTTGAGACAAGCGACGTGGCGTCACTCCAGAAGATGCTGAAGGAACAGACGAAGGCGCTTGAAAAAGGGCGGACTTCGCTTGAGGACGTCTTTGAGCAGGCGATAGTGGATGCCCACAACAAGTTTACGGACATTCTCAACGATGTCCGCGAGGCACGCGAGACCTATTCGCATCTTGAGGTTCAGACCGAGACTCGTTCGAAGGAGTATGAGCACGACAAGGGGTGCGGGTTCCTCGGATGGCGTAGCCTCTTTGGTTGCCGGTATGAGACGCGCACGCGCACGGTAACGACACGATACGCCGAGGCGTATCAGGCGGTCGACCAGGTGGACGGCTTCGCGACGAAGGCTCGCACGATGCTTGAGCGCGGCATTCGCGATGCGGTTGACGTGCGGGCGATCCAGAGCCGGATAGCCGACGCGGCGCTGGCGATCTTTGAGGATGCGCCTTCGGACGACTTCGATGTGGATTTGCTCAAGGCGCAGATACTCAAGGCCGTGCGGATGCTTACGATTCCAGACGCCGATTTCGGCGATGTGGACTACTCCCAGGTCATAACGAACCGTTTCTCGGGCGAACGCGTGACGGGCGACAAGATCGAGCAGCTGCGGGCGGCCCAACGCGAGGCGCTCCATGACGTCATCACGGACCTTGAAAAGCGTGCCAAAGGAAAGGCCGCATCTATCGAGAAGTCGCTCAAGGAGGCGATGGCCTCGTTTGTCGACAAGCTGATCGGCGACCTGAAGGCGGATTGCGAGCAGACCTCGGCCTCGCTTGAGGACAAGGAAACCAATTTAGCTCGCTGGAAAGGCTATTTGCCGATCCTGCGAAATGTCCAGAACTCAATCAAATGACGAAGGAGGCGCACGATGGCATTCATAAACGCAAAGAAGATCAAGAACATGGCGCAGGCCGCATCGACGGCGGCGCATCCTCTCTTGTCCGAAACGACGCTAGACGCCGCCGTGCGGACGGCGTATGTTCAGGGGTGCGCGCTTGCAACGCTGATCGACGACGAGAAGGTCTCGCCCGTAGAGCGTGACCTGGTGAGGCGCATCGGCTTGTCCTTGCGGATGCCTGACGACGAGATTGGCGATTGTTTCGAAGTCGTCGGGTCGCTTTCCGACGACGACGAGAAGGAGCAGTTCGTCACCGAGACGCTGGCGTTGCTGAAGGCGGAGCCGGTTGGACGGTATTTCATTGCGGATTTCGAGAAGGTGCTGGCGCTCGGCGGCGAAGTGTCCGGGGAGAGCCTTGAGGTGCTGGATTCCTTTGGAGCCATGCTTTTTGAAGATGCCGACTGGAGGCGGAAGAAAGAAGCGGTGGAAGCCGAGAAGAGGAAGGTCGCCGAGGCGAAACTGGTGGCGGACAGGGCCGAGAAAAAGAAGATGGCCGACGCGGAAAAGGTGCGTGCCAAGCAAGAGTGCCTTGAGGCGAAAAACAAGGCGTTCTACGAGAAGATGCGGAAATATGTCGCAGATTATGTGGACAAGAAGCGCATTAGTCGTGACCTGTTCCTTGAAATCGGAGACGAACTATCGGACAGTGAATTCAAGGATGTGGACTTCCAGGTGGTTTTTAGGGAAATCGCCGCCCAGATGTTAAATCGCGTGGAAGAACTGAATCTGCCTGAGATAGAGAAATTGAACTTCGATTCGTTTTTTGGTAGATCTGTCCGTAAAAAAGGAGGTGGCGAACTGACGCAAAAGGAGCGGGAGCGATTTGAACAGGCGAGGGTGATTGCGCGCGAAACACTCTGGATGGTGATCTGCCTGGCGGCGTTCAAAGTTGCTGCGGAAGATATTCCGATCGGGAAAACCAATGAAATCCTCGGCTCCTCGTTTTCGCGCGATAGTTTCTGCCGTAATTGCGACTGGTGCGATTTCTGGTGCGGAGGAGCAGGGCTGATGACGAGAGATGGCGTCGAGGAACTTTTTGCGGATCTGTTGGGCGTCCGTCCTGTTTGGAGGTCGTTGTTTTCGTTGACGGAGGGGCAGCGGAAAAAGCTCGATTCATGGATGGCGAGAAGAAAGGAGTTTTCGCTGGATGATTTCGAGGAATACGCACATTCCATCGGCGTGTCGCGCTATTGCGATGCTAGAACGATACATAGGCTCCTCAGAGTGGCTGCGGACAATGGACAGGCGTCCGAGTCGACCGAAGAGCCTGAAGACGTGGCGATGTCGGCGCGGAAGTTTATGCGGCGTAGGGCTGTCAAGGCGGCACCGGTGAAATAGAAGGCAGGAGGTAGGAGAAGATGTTGAGGGCCGATACGGCACTGGCCGATTGCTGCAATCGTCCGGGCGCGGGTAATCCGCCCGGCGGTCGGTGCGGCTACTGGAAGAAGTGGAGAAGGATATAGGACGTGTCGGATTTCTTTCGCGGGCTGGGGATTCTGGTTGGCGGCGGGCTGGTGGTTCTGCTTGCGGTGCGAATCGTCGTCGTGGCATACGCCTGTGTTGTGGCCACATGGGAGTGTATGGTGGAAAAGGGCTTTATGATCATGCTGGCGATACTGCTCGGCGTCGCCGCGCTTGCCGCGCTGGGCGCGGTCGTTACGTTCATCGGTAGGATCAGCAGGGGGAAGTGACGGTCAGAGATTGGACAGGTCGCTGATCAGTTGTTGATCGGTTGCTGCTGAAGAAATCCCCGGAACCGCTCGGTTTCGGGGATTTCTCGCGTTGGCACGCGATTTGCTAATTGGGGGAGTGCCGCGAGAATGGCGGTGGCGAGCAACGGGCAAGATGCCCGTTGTCCCAGTGCAACGGAAAGGAAAAGACGAAATGAAGACGAAAAAGCAAAAATTGAAACGGACTAAGGAAAGCGACGAGCTAACGCTCGAAAGCTGGCGGACGGAGCGTCGGCAGATGGAGTCGGAAATGGCGGCGGACAGCGCCCAGCTGAAGGCGGCCATGGAAGAGGCGTTGGCAAACGACGAGCTCCCGCCTGAGATGAAGAAAGTAATCCGCGAATCCGGTACGAAGTTGCTGGCGTTGGACGATTGGCTGCGCGAGATGTACGACTCGGCGGAGGACACCATTAGGCGGTGCGACGAGATGATTGCGAAAGTCGATGCGCTGGAAGCTCGGCGCGGCGGCAAGGCGAAAAAATCGAAAGGAAGGGTGTGAAATGACCATCGATGCAGAATCCGAACTTGGAAAGCGCGCGAAGAAGATGACGCGCGACGACATTGCCGATGTCCTCGGGAAGGAAGGCAAGGCCAAGACGATAGTGGAGAAGGCAGGGTTTCTGTCTCAGTACTGGGACGACATCAAGACGTCGTTCGCGCTGATTCGCGACTGGTTCAACGGCTCCTACGATAAGGTTCCGGCGCGCATGATCGTATCGCTTGCCGGGGCGCTTATCTACCTGGTGTCGCCGCTCGACCTGATCCCTGACTGGGTTCCGATGGCGGGGCTTGTCGATGACGCCGCCATGCTTGCGTTCGTTTTCCAACTTTCAAAGGTGGATCTGAACGCCTACCGCAAGTGGAAGAGATCGCAGCAGGCGGACGAAGACGACGATCCCGACATTGACATGCAGGATAAGGAGTCTCGGCGATGAAGCAGAACAAGAGCGGCAAGCGGAATGTTCGCAAGGTTGTCGACGCCACCAACGACAGCAACCTGAGCGAAGATGAGCGGCAGGGCTACGCGACCATTGAGGAAATCCGCAAGGGCCTCTTTGGATTCATGCCCGCGATCACGCAGCACATGCATTTCCCCTGCGGCGAGACTGACGATCAAAAAAAACACTTTTCGGGGGAATAGGTGAAGACGAAGATTTTTGGAAAGCTGGCGCGTGCACTGCTGGGGCGGATGTGTTCATCCACGGACTGTTGCCCCGTTTGTGGCCACAAGGAGGTGGCATCGCGCATTCGCCGTCCGTGGATTATTGTGGACGGGCCGATGTATCTGGAGGTGAAATGCGGTGCATGCGGCCACACATGGCGCATGTTGCTGCGCGCGGGGCCGTGAGGTTTTGGTATACTATGCCCCATGGATACGCTGATACTGACCGGTTGGGGGTGGAAGGAATACGCCGTGGCGGCGGCCGCCGCGCTGCGGGCGCTTGACGGCAAGGCCGACGTGCTCGGCATGAGCAAGCGGCGTCTGCCGGAGTTTCTCGAATCCGAGGGCGCGAACTGGAAGAATATCTACCTGATCGGACTGTCTATCTCCGGGGACGAGGCTCGTCTTGCGGCGGCGCTGAAGGCGCTCCGGCGCAGGACGGAGGTCACGTGGATCAGCGGCTTGCCGATGTCCGAAAGCCAGGCGCGCGAGATCGCTCCGCTCCTGAGGGCGCATGTGTTCCCCGGCGGACCGTTCAACGGTTCGCTCGTGAAGGCTACGGGGATCGTGTTCAAGACCGATGTCGCAGACATGCTGCCGTTTGCCTTCGAGGGGAACAAGATCCCTCGGACGGTGCCGCCGTACCACGAGCTCATAGAAGCGGCGATGCATGCCTATCGGAACTACCAGGACCGCGATTCTTACCCGACCGCAATCCGCTATTTGGCCACGGGGGTCGCGGAACAGGCGTGGAGCGGGGAGATGAGGCACCTTGTCGAGCAGTACCGTCGTTACGGCAGCCGCGAGCTGGTGGGCCGGGGGCCGAAGATGAAGGAGCTGCGCGACGAGATCGCGCAGGTGGCCGCCCATCCGGAAGCGCGCGTGCTCATCCTCGGCGAGAGCGGTACCGGCAAGGAGACCGTGGCGCTGCAGATCCATACGAAGTCCCCGCGCCGGAACGAGCCGTTCTACGCCTTCAACTGCGCAAGCGTGACGCCCAACCTGCTGGAGAACCGTTTCTTCGGGCACGAAAAGGGCGCGTTCACGAGCGCCGACCGTCGGGAACTGGGACTCTTCGAGCTGGCGGACGGTGGCACGCTTTTCCTTGACGAGATCGGAGAGATGCCGTTCGAGGCGCAGGGCGTGCTGCTGCGCGTCCTCGAAGGCGGGCGTTTCATGCGCGTGGGCGGACGCGAGGAGATCAAGTCCGATGTGCGGCTCATCACGGCCACGAACAGAAATCTTCCGCTCCTCGTCCGGCAAGGAAAGTTCCGTGCCGACCTTTTCATGCGCCTCAACGTGGTGCAGATGCGCGTGCCGTCCCTGCGCGAGCACAAGGAAGACATCCGCGACATCGCGGACCACTGGTGGTTCGGCCGCTTCCGCAGACATCTCGCGGACGCGCAGATATCCGCCCTCATGTCCTACGACTATCCCGGCAACGTGCGCGAGCTGCTGAACCTGCTCGAGCGCGCGGCGGTGCTGGGCGAAACGGACTTCGTACGGCTTCTCGACAAGCACCGTGAGATGAACGCAGGGTTGTATGGCGAATCGGCGGCGGGCGAGGCCGGCGTGGTGCCGGATGAACTTGAGGAAGCCGTCAAGCGCCATGTCAGGAACGTGTTCTTCAAGTACGCGCAGAACCTTTCACGCACCGCCTCCGCACTCAAGATCTCGCGCAACACGCTGCGCAAGTACGTACAGTGACACCTGTCAACAGTTGGACAGCAGGATGGTCATGAAATGACCATCGAAGAACCGTGGAGTCCCTTGGGAACACTTGTTTCCATGGAATTTCTCGCATTGGCACGCATTGTGCTAAAAGCAGTGCGGCGCGGAATTCCCCGCGTACGGACAAACAAAGAAAGCGAAAAAGAAATGGCAACAGTAAAAACGAAGAAAGCAAAAACGGAGAAGAATCATGCCTCTGGTTCGGAGACGTCGATGGGCGATTGTAAGGGCCAACATCCGAAGAAGTCTCGGAAAATAAACCTGAAGGATCTCGTTGACGACAATGACGACGGCGGCGACAAGCTTGTCGGCGGCGTGGCCGGTGCGTTGCTGGGCGGCGTGGCTGGCGCGCTGCTGGGCGGCATTTTGGGCGTGGTGGCCGAATCGTTCAAGTCTGCTGCTTCCGACGACGACTACGAGGTGGATGTCGACGAGGACGGCAACATCGCCGTTGGCAGTGTCGACGATGATGACGACGATGAAGCGGAGTGTGAAGACGAAGAAGAGGAAGACGACGAAGACGCAGAGGAAGAAGAGGAGGAATGATGCCTGATCTGCTGCAGATGCTGGGTTTGCTTCCCGACGCGCTCGTCGAGAGTGTGGCGTCGCGCGCGCGGCGGAATGCGCAGGCTTGGCACCTGATCGCGCCGCCACCCGCCGGGACGCCGCTCCTTGTGTCGTTGGCGCTGGCTTTTGAGCACACTGGCATCTACCTCGGCGGCAATTGCGTCGCCGAACTGAACGGCGATGGACACGTCAAGGCGGTTTCGCTGACGAGGTTCGTCAACGGGACATCTAACGGTGTCTGGCCGATTCGGAACGGGACGCGCATCTTCGCCGCTTGCGACGAGCGGACGCGGCGTCCGCTCGTAAGCGCACAGGCGCTGGCGACGGCACGCGCGGCCGTCGAAGCGGGTGCGTCCTGGGTCGGCTACGACGGCGCGCAGGTCAACTGCCACCTCTTCACGGCGGCGTGCGTGTGTGGCGTCCTGTCCGGCGAGCGGGGTTTTCGTTCTCTGCTCGGCGGCGGCATCGCGTCGATCGGGAGGCTTGAGCGGCTTCTCTCGCAAACACTCAACGCCGGCGAGGCGATTCGCTGGTGCGCTGTGCGGCGCGGCAAAGAGGACTTCCGCTACGCGCTGACATCCGAGAAATGGGGCAGGTTGGCGATGGAAGGGAAACTGAAAATGGGAAGATGCGGCATGCTCGGAGCGTGACGGGGATGGAGCGTCGAACCGGAGATTTGCTATAATCTCCCCATGTCACGGAAGGAACAGGCGGCACAAGGCTACGGGTTCGGGACGTTCGCGGGCGTCTTCACGCCGAGCATCCTCACGATCATCGGCGTGGTCATGTACCTGCGTTTCGGGTGGATGCTCGGAAACGTTGGGTTGGCCACTTCGCTGGTCATCGTCACGGCGGCCAGCTCCATCACCTTCCTGACGGGCCTCTCCATTTCCTCGCTCGCCACGAACATGCGAATGAAGGGCGGCGGGGCGTACTTCATGCTCTCGCGCTCCTTCGGGCTGGAGGCGGGGGCCGCCATCGGACTGCCGCTCGCGCTCTCGCAGGCGGTGAGCATCTCGTTCTACGTGGCGGGCTTCGCCGAGGCGCTGACGGAATCCGGCCTGCCGGCGGTCGGGGCGTGGGATCCGCGGCTGGTCGGGCTTGTGACGCTCGTCGCGATGGCCGTCCTTGCCGCAGTCTCCGCAAATGCCGCGCTGAAGGCGCAGTTCTTCATCATGGCGGCGATCGCGCTCTCGCTTGTCGCGTTCTTTGCGGGCGGGACGCCGCCCGCGCTGGCCGCGCCCGATCCTGCCAAGGTGCCGGCCGCGCCCGACTTCTGGGGCGTCTTCGCCGTGTTCTTCCCCGCCGTGACGGGAATCCTCTCGGGCGTAGGCATGTCGGGCGACCTGAAGAATCCGAGTCGTTCCATCCCCGTGGGGACGCTCGCGGCCGTGCTGACGGGCTGGGCCGTGTACATGGCCGTGCCGGTCGTCCTCTACGTCTTCGTGTCCGATCCGGCCGTCCTGCGCACAGACACGATGATCCTGCAGAAGTGCGCGCGCTGGCCGTTCCTGATCCTGCTGGGCGTGTGGGCGGCCACGCTCTCGAGCGCGCTCGGCGGGCTCCTTTGCGCACCGCGCGTGGTGCAGGCGCTCGCGCAGGACCGCCTGCTGCCGGGAATCCTCGGACGCGGCTACGGGGCGAACAAGGATCCGCGCCTCGCGGCGGCGATCTGCTTTCTCATCGCGGCGGCGGGGCTTTGGTTCGGCGACATCAACGCCCTCGCGCCGATCCTCACGATGTTCAACCTCACGACCTACGGTCTGCTGAACCTCTCGGCGGGTCTGGAGGAGTTGATGGGCAACCCGTCGTGGCGCCCCACCTTCCGCGTCAAGCCGTTCCTCTCGTTCGCGGGCTTCGCCGGCTGTTTCGCGGTGATGTTCATGATCAGCCCCGGCTGGACGTTCTGCGCGCTCGTGTTCGAAGGATTCATCTACTGGTTCGTGAAACGGCGCGCCCTGCGCGCGCGCTGGGGCGACATGCGCACCGGCCTCTTGATGTACGCCGTGCAGGTGGCGTTGCGTCTCTTGGGGAAAAGGCAGCTGGACGAGCGCAACTGGCGCCCGAACCTGCTTGTCCTCGCGAGCGTGCCGCTTGACCGTCCGCATCTGCTCACGCTGGCCGCCGCCGTCTCGGGCGGACGGAGCTTCGTGACGCTTGCGACGGTGGTCCCTGAGGCAGCGGACGACGTGTCCCACGCGACCGCGTTGCGCGATTCCATCCGCCGCCACCTGAACAAGGTCCGCCTGGAGGCGCAGGTGCGCATCTATCCTTCGGACGACACTTGGTCCGGGCTGTGCGAGCTGGTGCGCGCCTACGGTTTCGGCCCGCTCACGCCCAACACGGTGCTGCTCGGTACGCCGACGCGCGCGGAGGACAACCGTCCGTTCGGCGGCCTGGTCCACACGCTTGCTCGCAGTCAGCGCAACGTCGTGCTCCTTGACGACGGGCTGTCGCGCCGACCGGCGCGCGCCGATGTCGCGCTGACGACGGTGCGCGACCTTTCGACGGCTCACGGGCGGCGGATTGACGTCTGGTGGCGCGGGCAGACCTCGAACGGCGCGTTCATGCTGGCACTCGCATGTCTTGTCCTGCGCGGTGACGCGTGGCGCGGTGCCACATTGCGGCTCTGCAACATCGCGGAA
>ODAI012232025.1_pt1 | contig 14727 bp, 11 predicted proteins | sample 1539321 | NCBI WGS metagenome assembly ODAI01 (sample SAMN02144231, study PRJEB22623) | gut metagenome | biome: sheep rumen | host: Ovis aries | place: New Zealand
ATCATTTCATACCTGTTCATCATTCTTTCACCTCCTCACGGACTATTGGCGCTGCTTTCCGCAGCGCAAGGATGTGCCGATTAGGGATTATAGCAGAACGCATTTTGATTTGCAAGGGGAACAATTTGAAAACTTGCCAAAACTGCACTTTTTCGCTATACTTGTGCAGATTTTGGATAACGGATGTGAGTGTTCCGATGAGTTGGTTCTTCTTCGCGCTGATTTGTGTCCTGGGTTGGGGATTCGCTGATCTGTTCTACAAAAAAGGAACCAATGAGCATGACCGGTATTCTCATCTGCGGATTGCTGTATGGGTCGGCCTGGTCATGGGCGCCTGCGCCATTGCAATGATGATAATCCCCTTTGATGAAGAGCTGAAAACCCCCATGTCACTGGGCGTACTGGTCGATAATGCTGTAAAGTATTCTCCCGCTTCGCTCTTCTATATCATATCCATGGTCATTGGCTACGCAGGCCTTCGCTATATGGAAGTCAGCATTGTTTCTCCCGTGCAGAATGCTTCCGGCGGCCTTTCAGCCATCTTTATGACCGTATATTTCCTGATTGCCGGCCAGGCGAACAGCCTCGCGGATTTCTTCCAGGCGTCAGAGGATGCAGAGCCCCTGAATATCCTTGGCCTGCAGGTTTATCCCGCTGTACTGATCATTGCTTCCGTCGTGCTGATCGTTGCAGGCGTCATCGCCCTTGCTTTTGTTGAGCAGCGCCTTGCCCGAGAGGAACGTCGCCTGAATCCGCCGGAGAAGAAGTACCGTTTCGGCGCGCTTGCACTGATCTTCCCGATCCTCTACTGCCTCTTTGACACCCTCGGCACCTCTGCCGACGGCATTATCCTCGATGAAGAAGTCGGTCTCCAGCTTGGGGAAGTTGATGTGCTGATCCTGTACGGACTGACTTTCCTGCTGGCTGGCATTGCCGCCTGGATTTACCTGTGGATCCGTGAAGGCAAACCTTACAATCCCTTTGCAAAATCCGAACACTCCAAAGCAATTGCTGCCTGCTGTGAGGAATTCGGCCAGGTGTTCTATGTCTTCGCGATGGCGCGGAATCCGGTGGTCGCAGCTCCTATGGTAGCCAGCTACTGCGTCATTTCCGTGTTGCTTGGCCGGCTTATCCTGAAGGAAAAGCTGAAACGGTCACAGTATGTATGCATTATTGTGGTTATCATCGGCATCATTATTCTCGGTATTCTCGATTTCTGATATCGTAATCTTTTTTCTTCACAGATTCATGAAGGAGGGAGATGAGGCCATGACGTACAGCAGATCCGGTGCTTCCCGGCTTTGCCGCGCCATGGCCTTTTTCCTGTGCCTGTTTTTACTGTCCTGTATATCCTCGCCGGCCATTCCGGAAGGAACCCCCGGAAGCCTCTCCGTTTCCGTTCCAAAGGAAGTCAAAGGTTATTCAGCCTGCACCATCACAGTTTCCGCCCCGGCCGCGGGAAATGCGGAGCTGCTTCTGCATGACAGCCTGGGCAACCCCTGGCTGGCCAGGACGGAATCGCTTTCTGCAGGAGAAAACAAACTCTCCTGGGATGGCCTTGGCGCCAACCGGGAACGGCTGATGAGCGGTCCTTATCAGTTCGATATAACCCTGAAAGCGGATAACGGTATGGAGTATTCCGCCTCTGTCCCCTTTTCGGTCAAAGGCTTCGCTCCTGCGCTGGCCCTTGCGCTCCCCTCTTCTGATATGCTTTATCTGGATCATGGGGAAAACTGGTTTGTGGAATGCTGGGTCCCGTCCGAATGTGCTGTTGTCATGGAAGTTCGGGATGCGGGCAATAGGGTCGTTTATTCCTGCACCGCCTCCATGAAGGATCCGGACAGGGATATTATCCGCTGGGACGGTACGGGAAAGGACCGCAGGCAAATTGCCCCGGGTGAGTATACAGTCCGTCTTTATGCCAAAGCAAATCCGGATTTCGATCATGTGTATCCGCTGACCGTTGCGGAAACTTCACCGGAAATACCGGCTGTAACTGTCACAGGGCCCGTCATCCCGGAACGCGGTATGTCTGATGAAGAAATCTGGGAAATCATGATGAGGCCTTCGGTGGTCATCAATGAAACCGGTTCCTCCCGCAGGTTTGAACTGAAAGAATCCCCCAACGCCCGCAGTGCTTCCGTCGGCCTGGCCTGCTGCGCGACACAGGCACTGGAAATCCTGTCCATGGAAGACGGCTGGGCACAGGTGCGTACCGGCAATTATTCCAATGGCACACTGGTTACCGGTTGGTTCCCTGCCAACAAGCTGACTGTAATCGTTCCTGCTCCGCACTATGGTGTACTGGTCGACAAAGCAGCCCAGACCCTGACCCTTTATCAGGACGGTGCCCGGGTCTGTGCAATTCCGGTCTCCACCGGGCTTCCCACGGATCGGTACCCCTGGCGGGAAACAACCCCCGGGGCCTTCCTGACCGACGTGCATTTCAGTCCCGATTTTGCCCAGGACGGCATGCGTTATGAGTATCCGCTTCGCTACCAGGGCGGAAACATTATCCACAGCACCGGCTTCGTCCGGATCCCCCATGCGGCATACAGCGTGAAGGATTACAGCAAAAACCTGCCCCTGCTGGGGCAGAAAGCCTCCCATGGCTGCGTCCGGATCAGTCCCTTTGCCACAGCGGACTGCCCGGTCAACAGCTACTGGCTCTGGACCCACCTGCCGTACCACACCCGGGTCATTATCCTGGACGACTGATTCCAGACATCCCGGATCCTGAAATGCTGTCGGTTTATGAGAATCTTACCTCCGGCACGCTTGCAGAATCAATGGCCCGGAACAGGCAAAAAGCCGCATTCAGCGGCTTTTTGCGGTTTTGGCCATTCCTGGTGTCCGGTTCACTGAACCGGCGGTTCCTGCCGGCTTACAGTCCCCTGAAGGAAAAAGCAAACTTCACCGGACCGGTAATGTCGATCAGGTATTCCGGATGCGTCCGTGCACCCCAGCTGTCATCACCGCCGACGCCCATCTGGCGGCTGCTCATCTTCAGCACTGTATAGCATACCGGCGGCAATTCAAATCGATGGGCCGCTTTTTCGATCTCGTGGGGTGTCCAAGGCAGTGCGGAAAATTCCCCGCCGTTCAGCCACAGCTTCAGCCCCTGCCCTTTGTCATCCGTGATTTCAGCCCAGCGAACGCCGGTACGGTTGCCGCATTCCTGCGGCAGCAGGTAATGCGTAAAGTTCTCCTCCGCGCTGTATTCCCAGATGCCAAGCCGTGCACCTTCCCGGCGGTCGATATAGTTTTCGTCCGGGCCCAGGCCGTAGAAACGGACCCTGTCATAATCTGCGTCCAGTTTCGCCAGCATGCCGAACTCCGGCATCTCACCAAGTTCCTTTACAGGATCATATTCCATCTGCACATCGACTTTTCCGCAGGGATGCACCCGGTAGCCGATTGTGCAGGCAGCCTTCGGCGAAGTCGGCAGATCGTACACGACGGAGAAAGTCACGCTGCCGTCTGCTTCCCGCACCGGGCGCACCTCGCTGTTCTTCCGTGCAGACGCCTGCTCCAGTCCGGCTTGGGTATACAGGGAGGCAATCTTCCACTGGGCATAGCGCTGCGGCATAAGGTTGCCCCGGTCATTGTTGGTCGGTGCGCGCCAGAAATTGGGCAGCAGCGGCGCCTTCAGCAATTCCTTTCCGCCCCACCGGTACGAATCGATCGCACCAAGGCCGCGGCTGAACATCACCTCGAAGGACTCCCCGCGAATCCCGATATTCCATGAGTTTTCATTGATTTCAAGTTCCGGTGCCTTCCTGCAGGCCCTTTCACCGACAACCTGCCATATTCCCTGGCCGAAAGCTGTTTCATATCCTGCTTCCGCCCACGGCGTATCCTCCCGAAGCCGGAAGGAAACCGTCACCGCATATTCGCCCGGAACTGTCTGCTTTCCGAAAGGCAGCGGGTATGTCTTTTCCGAAAGCGGCGGTACATTCGTTTCCACGGTCTCCCGCAGCAATTCCTTCCCGTCCCGCTCCAATTTTACATCGCAGCGGTATGCCGCAGTGGATGTGAACATATGCCGGTTAATAACCGTCATTTTCTCCGCATCCGCTTTCACAACGATGTTCTGGTAGCAGTACTTGACCTCCTGCAGCTTCGGCGTAGCTTCGCCGTCAGCGAAGACAATGCCGTTGCCGCAAAAGATTCCGTCATTCGGCCGGTCATCCCAGTCGCCTCCGTACAGCAGGGTCTTCTTTCCGAACCTGTCCCGCGCGGTCATTGCCTGGTCAATGAAATCCCAGATGAACCCGCCCTGGTACAGTTCTTCCTCATAAGCCAGTTCCGTATACTTGTGCATTGCTCCGTTTGAATTGCCCATGGAGTGGGTATATTCGCACAGGATGAACGGTTTTTCCCGATTCGTTTTCAGGTAAGTGCGGATTTGATCTGCGGGAGTATACATTTCCGATTCAATATCCGTAATCTCCCGGATCCTCAGGTCGCCCATGCCCATCCACTCGACGTGGCGGTCGCCTTCATAATGCACCGGCCTGGTTGGATCCAGTTTCTTCAGTTCCCGGCTCATTGCCAGGATTACCGTGCCTGTCAGGCTTTCATTGCCGCAGGACCAGATCACGATGCTCGGATGGTTCCGGTCCCTTCCGGCCATGGACCGGATGCGGTCCAGCAGCAGCGGTTCCCATTCCGTCCGGCAGCCCGGGAACATTTCGTCCTTCCCGATCCTGCCTTTCACAAGCATATCCCACATGCCGTGGCTTTCCATATTGTTTTCGTCGATCACATAAAGCCCAAGCTCATCGCACAGCGCATAAAGCACGCTGCTGTTCGGATAGTGGCTGGTCCGAACAGCGTTGATATTGTTCCGTTTCATCAGGAGCAGGTCCCGCCGGATCTTTTCCGCCGTCACAGCGCGTCCGGTTTCACCGCAGAAATCATGCCGGTTGACACCCTTGAAAACCACACGTACGCCGTTGACCCGGATCACACTGTCCACGATGGCAATCTTCCTGAAGCCGGCACGGGCAGGAACAATTTCCTCCGAACCGCCCGGCGTCTTCAGCCGGAGTTCCAGGTCATAGAGATACGGGGATTCCGCGGACCACAGTTGCGGGCACGCAACATCCAGGGTTCCGGAAATCTCTGTTTCCCCGGAAACTTCCCGCTCTTCCCCGGCCAGTACCTTTCCCCGGTCAGAAAGCTTCACAGTCAGTTTCGTATTCGCCGGCGCGCTGATTTTCGCCTTCCACTGGAGCACGCCGTTCTCCATCTTTCCATCCGGTTCCGCATTGTATTGCAGATCCCAGATATGCGCTTCGGGCACAGCATAGAGCACCACATCCCGGAAAATGCCGGAGAAGCGCAGAAAGTCCTGGTCTTCGAGCCAGCTTCCCGCGCAGAAGCGGTACACCCTGCAGGCCAGCTTGTTCTCCCCTTCCTTCAGCGCGCCGGTCAGTTCGAACTCATGGGGCGTAAAACTGTCCGAGGAAAAACCGATATACTGTCCGTTCAGCCACACCGCGACGCAGCTTTCAACGCCCTGGAAAGAAATGAATACGCGCTTCCCCAGCATCTGATCCGGCAGGAAAAAATACTTCACATAACAGGCTACGGGATTGAACCGTTCAGGAATCTCACCGGGCAGGAGCGTTTCGTGCCCTGTCCACGGATACTCTGTATTGCAGTACTGCGGCATCCCGTATCCTTCCCGCTGGATATGCGCAGGCACCTGGATATCCGCCCATCCGCGGCAATCATACTCAGGCCCTTCAAACCCGGGAATCACCTGTTTCCCGTTCAGCGCATGGAAAAACTTCCATTGCCCGTTCAGGCTCACCCGCAGGGATGACTCACCTGCCGCCTTTTCCTCATCCGATAAAAACCACATATGATCCGAATGGGCATCAAGCCTGTTTTCCCTGAAATACCCCGGATCCTTCAGTTTCTTTTCGTCAAACATCAATGCGAACCTCCCTTTTTGTTCTTTCGGTACAGGCGGTAAAGAAGTGCTGCCAGGAAAGCCAGTGCCGCCCCGCATGCCACGACGGCAAGTGTCCGGAGTGTAAAGATGCCCATGTCCTTCAGGAACGATACAAATTCGCTTTCCTGTTTCCCCTGCGGCTTCGCTTCTGTACCGTCTGCGGACTTTCCGGCTCCCGCCACGGTTTCCTCCGCGGCTTCCTCGGTTTCTTCTTTTTCCGCTTCAGCTTCCGCCGGGATCTCCGCAGCTGCCGCAGTTTCCGTCCTGGAAACAGCCGGCTTCGGCGTCGGCATTGCTGTCACTGCAGCCGACAGCAGGTCTCCCCGGTCTTCATATGCGGCACTGTTAACGGCTTCACGCGCTTCCCCATACGCAGCCATTTCTTCATCCGGGCTTATTTCCGTGTCCTCCGCCATGCCGGCTGCATTTTTGTCTTCCGCAGCTGTTTCCGCCGTCTTCATCGAGGCGCCTGCGGCATTTGCATATTTCCTGGGTTCGGGCCGGTTTGTTTCCGGCGGAACAGCCATATCCTGCATCACCGAAAGCGTTTCCTGTTCCGGCGAAGGAGTTTCGGCCGGAAGCGCAGCATGGTCGGGTACGCTGCCGGCCTGCATATGCATCCCGCCATTGCTCCTTGTCAGCAGTGTACCGCAAATCAGGAAAACGAAAACGGCCGCGGCGCTCATCACATACCGCCATTGCCTGTGGCTTTCTTTCCGCGAGGCAGTCCCGTCAGGTTCCGCCTGTTTGCGGATCTCTTCTGTCCAGCGGGCATGGAAATCGTCCGGCATATCCGGCGTATCCTGCGCCATCTGCGCAAGCTCCCTGTCCAGTGAGTCCAGGTTCTCCTCCCTGTCCTGAGTCACGGCCGATTCCCTCCCTTCCGGTTCTCTTTTTCATTCTGTTGGACGTCGTCTCCCGGAGATAGTTCCCCTTGTTCCGACAGCCATTCCTTCAGCTTTACCTTTGCCCGGTTTACCCGGCTTTTGACCGTTCCCTCCGAAACGCCCAGCCGGGCCGCAGCGGCCTCGTAGGAAACACCCTCAAGCTGGGTCATTACAAGTGCTTCCTGCTGCTCTTCCGGAAGCCGGGCGATGCATTCGCGCAGCCGTGCATGTTCGTCTTCCCGGACTGCCTGTTCCTCTGTGTCCGCCTTGGGATCCGGCGGATCAAAGCCCTGTTCCTTCAGCGGCTCGATGGATTCGCTCCTGTCCCGTTTCTTCTTTCGCAGGAAATCGATACAGCAGTTAGCGGCCACCCGGTACACCCATGTTTCAAACGCGCAGTCCCCGCGGTAATTCCCAAGGTTTTTCCAGATCCGCACCATCGTATCCTGGCCGCAGTCCGATGCCGCTTCCCGTTCGCCTGTATAGTGCCAGCAAATGCGCCAGACCATCTTCTCCAGCGGCGTCATCAGCTGCTCGAATGCATCCGGGTCGCCGCGTTGCGCACGCCGGAGCAAAACCTCATCCACGTTCTCACACTCCATTCCGACAGCCTGATGTCCTTGCAATCTTTATACGCCTATGATAGCATAGCATAAAGCTTTCGCCAACTCCGTATGCATACCGGGAGACTACCGAAATGATCCAGACTGAAAATACCGCTATTGTCCTGCGCCGGGTTAACTACCGTGATTATGACCGTATGGTCACCCTGCTCAGTCCTTCCCGCGGAAGGATCGACGCAATCGTCCGGAACTGCCGGAAACCGAAATCCCATAACCTGAACGCTGCGGAACCGTTCAGCCTCGGAGACTATATGATGATTGAAGCCGGAGGCCACATGACCGTAACCTCCGTCCATCTGATCGAAACTTTCTATCCTCTCCGCAATGATTATGCCCGCCTGACATGCGGCATGTGGCTGCTGAGCCTTGCCGAAGCCGTTGCAGAACCTGAGCAGGAACAGCAGGAGCTCTTCATGCTGCTGCTGCACACGCTCTCCCGCCTTGCCTTTTCAGACCAGCCCTGGAAACCCCTCCTGGCTGGCTTCCTGCTTCACTTTTCAGCCTGCCAGGGCTTTAAGCCGAGGCTGAACCACTGTGCGCTGTGCGGAAAAAAGCTTGGTGAAGATTCCCCCGTCTTTTTCGACGCTGCCGAGGGCGGCCTCTGCTGCACGAACTGCCGGCGGACAAAGGAGCAGGTGCCGCTCTCCGCGGAAAACGTCCGCTGGATGCGCCAGGCGCTGACTGCAGGTTCCGCCTCCTGGATCAACACCGGAGAAGCTGAAGCGCCTTTCGCGATCCTTCGCAATTATGTGGAGGATAAGCTTGGCCGCCGCCTCAAAAGCGCCGCCCTTCTCCCGGAAGAATAACAAGGCCGCGGGTACTCCGGTTCCCGCGGTCCTGCTGTGACATATACACGATTTACTTTCCGCCGAACGCGGCCATGCGTTTCTCCAGCACTTCCGGCCTTGCAACGGACCATCCGAAAAAGCCGATCACTTCCCCCAGCCTGTGGTACAGCCCGTGGCTGTAGGCGATGAGTCCCGCCTTTTCCAGGTGAAGCGCCCCGGTATCGTCCAGGAGGTCTTTCCTGACGGACACAGCCGTCACCTCGGCAAGAAACATGTCATGGCTTCCCAGCGGAAGCACCTGCTTTACCCTGCAGCTCAGGCTGACCGGCGCTCCGTCCACCCGGGGCGCTGTTTCCATTTTTTCTGCAGGAACCATTTTCAGGCCAAGTTCCTTCGCCTTGTCCATATCCCTGCCGCTGCGTACGCCGCAGAAATCCGTAGCTTTTGCCAGGTTCTCGTCCACCAGGTTCACGACAAATTCACCCGAACCGGATATCAGCCCGTGGGAAAACCTTTCTTTTCTCAGGCTGACCGATACCATCGGCGGTTCAGAATTAACCGTACCCGCCCAGGCTGCGGTCACCAGGTCGTTCTTCCCGGGATTGTTCTTATCTGCGCAGCTGATCAGCACCACAGGGGTAGGATTCAGCATTGTGGAAGGCTTGATCGAAACGTATTCGCTCATGGTTTCATCCTTTCGCAACCATGTTCAGGATCTTCCTGCTTCTCTCAAGGAATGCCGTGATTTCCCCGGCTTCCAGCGGCTGCGCGGCCATGCGGGCCAGGTCGTACACCTGGCAGCAGAGCATCTTTGTTGTCTCATCCTCCGGATCCCGTTCCGCCAATGCCCGGACGGTCTCGTTCCGGCGGTTCAGCACCAGTGTAAAGCTGTCCGGCATCGGGAAGTTCTGTCCGTAAATCCGGCTCATTTCCTTATACCGGCGCATCTGTTCGTCTTCTGTAACCATCGCGGTCATGCCCGCATCTCCCAGGGATTCCAGCTTCACTTCCAGGTTATCTTTTCCCAGTGCGCCGCGGAACAGCTTCTGCAGCTTTTCCGCATCCAGGTCCTTTCCTTCCTCGGATTCCTCCTTCAGGCCGTCGATGTCGGCATCCACCCTGGCGAAGCTCACCCGGTCGTCTTCGCTGCCCTCATATTCCATGAAGGACATGAAATTGCCGTCGATCAGCGTATTCATGACGGCGACCTCGATGCCGCGGTCGGTGTAAAGCTTCACGGAAGCAGCCTGGCGCTTCTCATCGTTGGTATAATAGATCTTCTTGTCTGTCTTGTCGAAGTTCGCAGCCCTGTATTCCGCGATCGTGGAATACTTTCCGTCTGTCTTCTTCAGCAGGATAGATCCTTTCACCTGGTCATAGAACTTCTTGTCCTTGATGGCGCCGTATTTGACGAAAGGAGCGATATCGTCCCAATAGCCCTCGTATGTTTCCCGCTCCGTATTCATCAGGCTGTTCAGCTTGTCTGCCACCTTCTTGGTAATGTGGGCGCTGATTTTTTTGACATAGCCGTCATTCTGGAGGAAGGAACGGCTGACATTCAGCGGCAGGTCAGGACAGTCGATAACGCCTTTGAGCAGCATCAGGAATTCCGGAATCACTTCTTTGATATTGTCTGCCACGAATACCTGCCCCGCAAAAAGCTTGATCTGCCCTTCATGGGTGCCGAAATCGTTCTTCAGCTTCGGGAAGTACAGGATTCCCTTCAGATTGAACGGATAATCCACGTTCAGGTGAATCCAGAACAGCGGATCGTCAAAGTCCATGAATACCTTGTGATAGAAGGATTTGTATTCGTCATCCGTGCAGTCTGCCGGCTTCTTCAGCCACAGCGGCGCAGTGTCGTTGATCTGCTGGGGTTTCGGCATCTCCATGACCTTTTCGGTCTTCGGCGTGCCGTCCTCGTTTTTCTCGTCGCCGACCGGGACATCCTTTTCAACCGGTTTGGCGTTTACATCCTCGAGCATTACGGGATAAGCCATATATCCGCAGTAGCGGTTCAGCACTTCCCGAACCTTCCACAGTTCCAGGAATTCCTTTTCCTCTTCGGAAATGTGCAGGATAATGTCGGTTCCGTGCTCCTTCCGGCTGCCTTCGGAAATTTCAAATCCCATACCGTCTTCCGATACCCAGTGGACCGGCTCCGCGCCTTCCCCGCTGCTGAGCGTCTCTATTTCGACCTGGTCGCTGACCATAAAAACAGAATAGAAGCCAAGTCCGAAATGGCCGATGATATCGCCCTTCTCCTCCGGCTTATCCTCAAACTGTTTCATGAACTCGCTCGCACCGGAAAACGCCACTTGGTTGATGTATTTGCGGACTTCCTCATCCGTCATGCCGATACCTGTATCGGATATGCGGATCGTTTTCTTTTCCTTGTCCACAGCGACGCTGACCGTCATCGCTTCCTCGCTGTCCGGATGAAGCATCCTGAACTTCGTAATCGCGTCGCAGGCGTTGGAAACTGCCTCCCGGAGAAAAATATCCTTATCTGAATACAGCCAGCGCTTGATGACCGGCATAATATTCTGCGCTTCAATTGATACAGAACCCTTTTCGTTTCTGACTGCCATGCTCTGAACTTCCTTCCGTGCCTGCCGATGCAGGCAAAATATTTTACGCAGGTATTGTATCACCGCATATATGCAATTGCAAGAAAAAATTAGCACTCGCTTGATGCGAGTGCTAACAATGTGCATTCCATAGTGTCATGCGGGATACCGTTCATTCGCCTCCGAGATCTTCCTCGAGCAGGGCCAGGTCGTCCTCTTCCTCTTCGGCCTGGGCCGCGATAGCCGACTGTTCCGCATCCGTGATTTCCTTGGCGGCAAAGAGCTGCGCACGGATCTTCCTGTCGATCTCGGCTGTCAGTTCCGGATGGGTCTTCAGGTACATCCTCGCGTTATCACGCCCCTGGGCAAGCCTTTGGTCCTCATAGGAGAAGAACGCACCGCTCTTGTGGATAATATCACGCTCCACCGCCAGGTCCAGCAGGGTCCCCTCTGTGCTGATGCCCTCGCCGTAAATGATATCGAATTCCGCAACACGGAAGGGCGGTGCCACCTTATTCTTGACCACCTTGACCTTGGTGCGGTTCCCGATCACTTCCGTGCCGTTTTTCAGCTGTTCGCCTTTCCGGACATCAAGCCGGACAGAAGAGTAGAATTTCAGTGCGCGGCCGCCGGGTGTTGTTTCCGGATTACCGTACATCACGCCGACCTTTTCACGCAGCTGGTTAATGAAAATTGCCACGCATCCTGTCTTGTTGATAACGCCGGTCAGTTTGCGCAGCGCCTGGCTCATCAGCCTTGCCTGCAGGCCTACAAAAGAGTCCCCCATTTCGCCGTCAATCTCCGCTTTCGGCACAAGGGCTGCCACGGAGTCAATCACCACGACGTCCAGGGCACCGCTGCGCACCAGGGCTTCCGCAATCTCAAGCGCCTGCTCGCCTGTGTCCGGCTGGGAAACGTACAGTTCGTCAATATTCACTCCGAGCTTTTTGGCATACAGGGGATCCAGCGCATGCTCTGCGTCTACAAATGCGGCGATTCCGCCGGCCTTTTGCGCTTCAGCCACAACATGCAGCGCGACAGTTGTCTTGCCGGAAGATTCCGGTCCGTAAATCTCAACAATACGGCCGCGGGGTATTCCGCCTACGCCCAGCGCGTAATCGAGAGTCAGGCATCCGGTGGGAATCACGGGGATATCCTTCCCGATGGCATCCGCGCCCATCTTCATCACGGCACCCTTGCCGAACTGCTTATCAAGATCTGCCAGGGCATGCTCAAGGGCTTTGAGCTTCTCCTCCTGGATATTCGTCTGAACTTCTTTTTCAGCTTTCGCCGCTTTCTTCGCCGCCATCCGTATCATCCTTTCACGCTTCGAATCTCACCGCCAAAAGGCAATCCTTTTATGTGAGAATATCGTATCACCCGTTCCCGCAAAAGACAAGGGGAACAAAAAGATTTCAACGGATATAGGCTCTCCGGATTCCCGCTGCGTCTGTCGTCATGACCGCCCGGATGCACCCCGGCTCTGAGCGCAGGGACTGTGTCAGTTCCGGATACCGGAAGCTGCGGCGGAAACTCTGCTCCGCATAAAAGACGCCGTCCTCAATCCTTCCGATATCCCAGGCTTCCAGGTTATCCATCGGCGTCGATTTTGCGGGAAATTGCGGATGTTCCTCTTTCAGCCCGTCCATCCGGAAACGCCCGCTTTCGGGATCGTCTCCCGCCAGCAGTTCCGCTTTTCCTTTTCCGCAGGGACAGATCACCGTCAGGTTATCCGTTTTCAGCCGGGACAGCGCAATTGCAATCGCTTCCGGATTCACATCCAGCCCCGCAAAACGGCATCCCAGCCGCTGTGCCGCTTCCAGTGCGGTTCCGCTGCCGCAGCAAAGATCCACCACCAAGTCCCCCGGATTCGTAACAGGCAGCAGAAGCCGCTCAAGCAGCTTCAGCGGCTTCTGCGTAGCATACCCTGTCCTCTCCGGATCGCGCTGCTGCAGAAATCCGATATCCGTCCACACGTCACCGGGATACACAGGTTCGTCGTCGTAGTAACGGTACTCCTTGCCGTTGGAGACAATCTTTGAGAACATCCGCCCCTGTTCGTCCTTTCCGCGTGCCATATGGTTCCGGCGTTCCTCCCTCGGCAGCGGCACTTTCGTCAGGTCAAAGCGGTATTTCTGGCTTTTCGCATATAACAGGATCACATCGTGCTTCCTGGAAAAATGTCTCCTCGAACGCCCTCCGCTTTCATAGCCCCAGATGATTTCGTTCAGGAAGCGTGTCTTGCCGAACACGTTGTCGCACATAATCCGCGCCTGTGCCGCCATACGCCAGTCCAGGTGCAGGTAAAACACCCCGGTCTCGTTCAGCAGGTTTTTTGCCGCGCCGACGAGCCTGCGGAGCAGCCGCAGGTATTCCTTCTCTCCGGTATACCTGTCCTCATATGCCGGATACCGCGGTGCAGGATTGCCGGTACGCCATCCCTGCTCCCCGTACGGGCGCCTGCGCATAAATTTCTCTCCCGTCATAAAAGGCGGATCCAGATAGACACACTGCGCCTGTCCGTACAGCGCACGGAATTCATCCGGCAGTGCCATCACATTGCCGCAGCGCAGCAGGTTTTCCCCCTGCCCGAATATTTCCCTGTCCACATTGATCTGTTCAAACATGGGCGCCTCCTGTTCAGTTGTCCGCAATAATCCTGTCTATTATATTATACTATCCTTTCCTTTCCGGTTCAATTGTTCTGCGGCTGATCCGGTGCCTGTTTCATGCTTTTGTGCTGTTTCTCCTGCGGGCTGCAGAATGCTGTTATCCTCCGAGTCTTTCCCGGAGTATTTTCAGTTCGTCCTGCCCGGCTGTCAACATTTCCAGGAACAGGCGTTGTTCTGGCTTTTCCGCCAGGACCTCTCCCGCCTGCCTGACAGCCTCCCTGAATGCAGGATCCATGCCTTTGATTCCCTGCCGGAGCAGCGGGCATACTGCCCGTGCCCGTTCATCCGCTGCAATTTTTACCATCCCGTCCCGAATCACCGGCAGCAGCGGAAAAATACGGCAGGCCAGCGGCCGTTCGGTCCGGTCGCATTCTCCGGGGCAGACGGCCAGCAGGCCGCTTTTTGTTTTCAGAACCTGCCAGCCTTTTTTGTCAAAATATGCCTCTTCTTCGCCGGGAAACAGCAGCATACCGGTTACCTCTCCGTCCATGGAACGGCAGCATCTTGCCCCACAGACCTTTCCGCAGTCGGACCGGAGCGGTGTTACCGCGGTGAGCGCTTCCCTTGCTTTCTTCAATACCTCATCCATGCTTTACCCTTTCCAGCACTCCCCGGCAGCCTTCCTCGATTTGTTTCAACGCTCCATTGAAATCCCGCGTATACCAGGGATCGTCAATTTCCCTGCCCGGCTGCCCTGCCCAGTCCATCAGCATGGACAGTTTGCCGTCCGGATCCCCTCCGTAGATATGCTTCATATCCCACATGTTTTCATCATCCATACCGATAATATAATCCCAATTCAGATAATCCGCACGCGCTGTCTGCCTGGCCGCATGCCGCAGGCATTCATATCCGCTGCTGATCAGCGCCTTCTTCATAGGCGGATAAATGTCATTCCCGATTTCCTCCCGGGTTGTTGCTGCTGAAGCGACCCTCAAATCCCTCCGCCCGGCCTCAGCTGCCATCTGTTTCAGCACAACTTCCGCTGCCGCACTCCTGCAGATATTCCCATGGCAGATAAATAAGACTTTAATCACTGGTACAAGATGCCCCCTTATGCCGCAGGATGCCGCGTTTTGCGCAGTTTCCTGCGGGTCATTTCTGTCCCGCGTCTCCCAAAATGAAATTCATCACTCCGCAAAACGCGGCAAAATGCGGCAAATCGAGGCCGCCAAAAGTAGTAGAAAAGTAGTAAAACGGGATTTTTCTACTACCCGGATTC
>ODAI011503489.1_pt1 | contig 14726 bp, 8 predicted proteins | sample 1539321 | NCBI WGS metagenome assembly ODAI01 (sample SAMN02144231, study PRJEB22623) | gut metagenome | biome: sheep rumen | host: Ovis aries | place: New Zealand
AGCTTGAGCAAAAATGGTACGAGCAAGTCTTTGTCTACAAGAACAACAGACTGATTGCAAAAGGAGATGTTATGATTCTAGATGAAAATTTCGCTGTGAAGATAAAAGATTTGTGCTAGAGACATGAAAGATTTGTCTGCATAAAACTTAACGATTTATTCCGGGCGTGGGAACCGTTGGTGGAGTTGTTGTGCTCATTGTCGGCGGTCTTACCCTAGCGGGTGCTTTTGATGAATAATTAAATGAGGAAGTGACAAGGAAGTTTTTAACATAAATATTAAAAACTTCATAATTTTCTAAAGTTTTAAACTTTCAAGTTAAAAAACTTTGATAATTTCAAAAAATACTCATACAATGTAACAATGATTGATATTCGAGATACCGATTATTATAAGGAAATTACATTTTCTCGCGATTCTTATGTAAAAAAACTGCTTTCCTGGCAAAATCAACATGTGATAAAAGTTATCACTGGGGTACGGCTAGCCAGAAAGGCTGTTGTGCTCAAAACTCTTTGTCAGGAACTTTCAAAAACTGTTCCATCAGAGCAAATCACATTCCTCAATTTTGAAATGCTTGAAAACGAAGACTTGCTTGAATATCACGCACTTCATACTGCATTAAAAAGCAGACTTGCCAGCGGTAAAATGAATTATATTTTTCTTGATGAGATTCAGTTAGTCAATAAGTTTGAGAAAGTCATCGATTCTCTTTTTGTGAGTCCAAATGTGGATATTTATCTTACAGGCTCAAACGCGGACTTGCTTTCAAGCGAAATTGCAACTTTATTGAGCGGACGCTATGTGGAGCTTCATGTTCTTCCGTTTTCCTTTGCTGAATTTCAAACAGCCTATAAGTCACATTTTCCTGAGCAAAATCTTGACATTCCATCAATCTATACAAAATTCATAACTTTTGGGGGATTTCCGTATCTTCACAACATTTATGAGCAGAATGAAAATATTCGTGATTATATCTCCGGGCTTTATTCTACGATTGTCTTGAAAGATATTCAGCAGCGGAAAAAAATCAGCGATACGGTTCTACTTGAAAAAGTCGTGAAATTTGCTCTTGTACATACATGGAATTTGCTTTCACCAAAAAAAATAAGCGACACTTTTGTTTCCAACGGAAGAAAAACGGCTCCGCTTACAATCGAAAACTGCCTTAATGCTTTGTGCGAAAGTTTTCTTTTTTACAAGCTGAACCGATATGATGTTCGAGGAAAAGAAACCCTGAAAACGCTTGAAAAATACTATGCCGTCGATATGGGATTGCGTTTTTTTATGCTTGGTGCTAAGGGCGGTGATGAAGGTCATATTCTGGAAAATGTTGTTTTCATTGAGTTGAAACGCCGTGGTTATGATTTATATGTCGGAAAAATCGATGATATGGAAATTGATTTTATCGCTATAAAGGATGGAAAAACAAATTATGTGCAGGTTTCACTTTCCGTGCGTGATGAAGCCACATTGCAAAGGGAACTAAAGCCATTTTCTTCCATAAAAGACTCCTTCCCCAAAATCCTGATTACAATGGACAATGCCCCAATAATGTATCACGACGGCATAAAACAGCTTTTCGCACTTGATTTTCTGAATGGAGCGGAGTTGTAGAAATGTATTTTTTTTACAAAACTATGGTAAAATGAAAACAAAAAGAGCTTCTTCTCTAAGGTTTATAAGCAAAAAGGAGAAAAATTAAATGCCAGCAATTGCTAATTATGTTCAGAAAATCAGAAATATTGATGTGGAAAATCACACAATTTCTGGAATTAAAAGAGATAACTGGGATGTGCTCGATTATCCAGAAAAGGATGCTGTGCAAAGTGCAATCTTTACGAATGATGAAATCAGCTTGTCTCGTTCAAATGTAAAAGCTGAGACTGCTATCAAAACAAAAATAATGAAAGTTTTGATGTGGGGCTATAAAATGCCAAATGGCGGGTTGCAGCGACAATATGCTGATAGCATTGTTCAAAATCTTTCGGTTCTAGAATCAGTTTTTTCAGAAATAAAAGATAAAAACCTGAATCCAGAAGAAACAAAGGCTGCTTTTGACAGACTTGGAATTGTCAAAGGATTAGGCACAGGTGGAATCTCCATAAATTCTAAATTGTTCTATTTCTTTAACGTTTCTTTTGAAGGTCACAAGTGCCTTATTCTTGATAGAGTTGTGGCAGAAAAATTGAATCTGTTTGATGACTTTGCAGGAACAGAATGGAAACCTGTACCAGAGTGCTATTTAAATTATCTCAACCGAATGGATGAACTTGCCGGGGAGAACAATGTTTCACCTGAGCAGTTGGAATTATTCCTGTTTGGCTATCAGGCATAAAAATCTTATAACACTTCAAAACATCTGTCATTACGGGGCTTAATCATGGTTTTTACAGCCTAATTCTCTTAATGGCAGATTTTTTTATAAAAATCAAGAAAAAAAAATTTAACGATTCTCAATCTTCACAATATGTTATTGGTGTAAATTGTCAAAACTAAACCCTAATTGCATTTGGAGGCAAATATGGAAATCTCAACAAAAGAATGGAACGCTTACATCGAATCAATGAAAAGCGCTCTTGCAGAAAACGAAGGCTGGCAGGAAGAGCTTAATGTTTGCCTTGAATTGGCAGAAGAGGCGAAGAATGGCAATGAAGATGCTCTCCTTGACCTTGCCGTTTACAAAATGGATCACGGCATTGATTTTGAAGAAAGCGTTTCTTTCGCTGAGGAAAAAGCTGACCAGAATGATGTTTACGCGCTCACACAACTTGGATTCCTTTACTGCACGGGCGTTTACAATCCCTTCGATGATTCAAAAAAGAGCCTCATCGATATTAATGACATCAAAAACGAAGAAAAGTCCACCTCATACTTTGAAAAAGCTGCGGAACTTTGCGGCGTGCGAGCCATGGCAACTCTGGTAAACCGCACTTGGGTTTACGGCCGCAATCAGGATTCAGATGATTCTGATGATTCAGTTCAGCTTACGGCAGAAGATTTTACCCAAGCCGAAAAACTTGCATTGAAAGCCATCGGCATCTACGAAAGTCAAAAAGAAAAATGTGACATTTCTGATTCAATCATCGCCAATCTTATGGGCTGGCTTTCCGATTTGTACGAATCAAAAAATCCCCTCTCACCAATTTACAGTGAGGAAAAAGCCAAATACTGGAAAACTCGTTCCAACAAACTTTCTCAAGAGCTGAAAGAAATCGACAAAGAAAGTAAGCGGTAGTTTTGCTTGCAAGCAGCTAAAAAATGAGTTAAAATATTCTCTGTTCATTACACCGATTGCTGATGCGGTAGTCGGTGTATTTTTGAGTGAGGAAGTGGATAGAATGCCGAAAGAAAACAATATTGAGAATGTAGAAAATGATTTGTATAAAAAATTTTTTAAACGTGCTTATAATTTTTTGCTTAAAAGAACAAATAGCGTAATTACTAAAGAAGAAATAAAACAAACTTATTTAAAACCTATAAAATTAGCCAGCAAAGATATTTCTATGAAAAAAATTTATCGAAATATGCTTTTTTCTGCTCAAAATAAACAACGAATGGCAAATAACACAATCGGCGGAAAAATAGGCGGATTTGACAATCTCAGCACAGTTCTTGGAAATTTTGACCACAACTATGTTTTAAAAAATTTTACTGACTATATGCAGATAATTGATGAAGTGAGCGAAAAACTTCAATTAAAAGCATCTATTGTGATAAGTAAAAAATATCCAAATAGAAGTTTGTGGCCACAATTTTCCAATACCTGCATTTCTGCGGCAAAATTTCTTACAAAATTTAAGGACGCAGGAGATTTTATTAAGTGGGCAAAAACATTTCAAAAAGACGAACGCTCTATAGAAGGACTACCTTTAATACTTTCAGCTGAAATATATGGATTTGGTTTTCCGCTTGCGTGTGATTTTCTAAAAGAACTTGGATTTGAAAACTATGGAAAACCGGATGTTCATATAAAAGATATTTTTAGAGCCTATAAATTTATCGATGAGCTGGATTCAAAAACAAATACGAATGAATCAAATTGCAGAGTTTTTAAGAAAATGCTAGAAATATCAAAAAGTATTGGCATATCTTGTTATACTTTAGATAAAGTCATTTGGCTTATTGGAAGCGGAGATTTGTATCTGAATAAAAAAATAAGAAAAATATCTATGAAAAAAGATTTTATAGCTATGGCTGATACATTTCTAGCATGATAACTTCGGAGGTACACACCTAAATGAAACACATTACCGCATCTTTAGACCTGAATCTTCTTGCTGAAAAAATGATTGAAAAAATTAAGGAGCGGTGGGTGTCGCCGCTTTTGCCGCCGGTCGTGGTCTTTTCGGATTCAAAGGTGGAGCAGTGGTTTAAGCTCCGCTGGATTTCGGAGAAAGATTCTGTGCTTCTTAATCTCAAAACTACCCGCCTTGACGAATTTCTTTTTGATTTATACAAAGGCTCAGGCGACAAAATGCTTTCTTCTCAGCTTGTTCGGGATCTTTTAATCAAAAAACTTTCTGATGCTTCTTATATCAATTCGCTTGGAGAAGCTGAAGTCTGCGCTTATCTTTTTGACAAAAACGAAACGACAATCAATTCCGTACATCTTTATGATTTTGCGACACAGATGGCTTCGCTTTTTAATGTATATGAAACCACTCGTCCGGAAACATTGCAGTCACTTCTTTCAAAAAGCAGCTGGCAGAAAAAGCTCTACGATGATGTTTTTAATAAGGGAAATGGAATAAATCTTTATGGGCAGAATTATCTTTCTTTGCTGCAGCTCAAAAACAAAAATCAGGGTAAGCTGAACTGGAATCCTGAACAGCCTGTTTTTCTCTTCGGATTTTCGGGAATCGGCCAGCTTTATAATAGTCTTCTTAGTGATTTTTCTGAGGAAAATGAGCTTTTTGTTTATATCCAGGCTCCTGCTTCGGTAAAAAAATCAGATTCTCTTCTATCTGACTGGGCTATGCTTGGAATTGAAAATCTGGGACTCTGGAATGGATGTAATGAGGATTTGCCATTCGAGAGAATAGAATCACTCTCTCTCTACAAAATTCAAAAGGCAATTGCTCATGAGGCTGAATTTGAAAAAATCAAAAAATGCGATTCTGCTTCGCCACTTTCACTTACTGCTGCTCCAACAAAAGTCCGCGAAATAGAGGCAGTTCATTCTAAAATCTGTGAACTTCTAAAAGATAAAAATACCCGCCTCGGCGACATTCTCGTTCTTGCACCAGATATTCAGGATTACAAGGTTGCAATTGAGCAGGTTTTTGACCAGAACGATTCTGATGATAAAAAATATCCGCATATTCCAAAGGTAATTGCAGATTATTCTTCTGAATATTCTCTTGCGGCAGATGCACTTCAGATTCTTTTTGGAATGTTGAAGAAAAAATATCTTTGCCGTTCGGATTTGTTTTCCCTTCTTCGTAACAGCCTTGTTCAGAGGGTACGTCATTTTAGCGGTGATGATGTAATAAACTGGTTTTCCTGGGCAGATGAAATGCATATTTACCGCGACCGGGGTAATGGAAGTGACGAAAATCCAAAAATCAAAGACTGGGAAAATGCAAAGGCAAGGCTTTTGCTTTCGCGGCTCACTGAAAATCTTGTTGAAGCCGGTGGCTCTGAATATCTTCCTTACGAAACTATTGATTCTTCTTCAAATGATTCTCTCTGCAAGTTTATTGATGCAATAGATGAACTTGAAAAATGGATTTCGGACAATTCTATGTCAAAGGCATATGAACCTGAAAAAATCAACGGAATTACAGAATTCCTGAAAAACTGGCTTATGCTTTCACAAAATCCGCCTGAAAATCTGAAAACTGAAAAATTTGTCTTTGATACAGTCCTTTCAGAAATAGAAAATCTGAAATCAGTGGCCCTTTCCATTGAAAATGGAGAAAAATCAATTGATGCGGACTGTTTTTCTTTTTCTCTGATTAATTCAGCACAAAGTACGGCTCTCCATAGTTCAGGAACTCTTTCTACCGGCGTAACTTTTGCAAATTTCAAACCAAATGGAATCTTGTCTGCAAAATATATCTTTTTTATTGGGGCAGATTCAAAAGCTCTTCCTGGAACAGATAGCGAGAATGTACTTGACCTTCGTTTTGCGGGCGATGCGCAAAGGGAGCCTGGTGACGACTCAATTCCAAAAAAGAACAAGAATGCATTTTTGTGTCAGCTTATGGCTGCCGGCGAAGGATTTTTTATCAGTTATGTGAACAAAAATCTTCAGAAAGACGAGGAATTCTATAAATCTTCATTGCTTTCCCAGCTATTTGAAGATAATTCTGAAATAAAACTGAATATTGACGAAGACCGGAACTGGAGTGAGCTTTACACGAGCCGTGAATTCCGGAACAAAAGACTCTGTGAAGAAAGGAATAGAAATGAAAACGGCACATTGCAAAATGATGAGGAGAAAGCAAAAATCCCAGCTCTTAAAACAGAGTATCCAGCCCGCGTTTCTATTTCTCAAATCAAAAAGTTCCTGAGCGACCCTTTTATTTTCAAAGCCGAAAATCTTTTTGCAAAGGATGATGAAGATTCAGAGAATGAAAAACTTGAATTTGAACCCCTTTCTTTTGATAATTTAACAAATTCTATGATTAGAAAAGATTATATTCAAAAATCAATCGAGTCTGGAAAAGATTTATCAGACGACTTCAAGCAGAAACTCAAAAATGAAAATCTTTTACCTGACGGAAAGTTTGGTGAAATCGCATTCCAGGCTTTGAAAAAGGAAAGTGACAAACTTAAAGAATCTGTTCTGGCGGTTTTTAACAATAATAAGCAGATTGAATTTGAAAGATCAGTCGATTGTATAATCGATGGCCAGAAGATTCATTCTGAGAAACCAAAGGATGCAGAATTAAATTGGAACCTGACTGGCCAGGCCACATGGCATAACCAGGATTTTGCAGAAAAAAACAAACTTGTAACTGTAGAAATAAACAGTTCTGAAAATCCTCTTGGTGGTTATGTTTCATCTCTTGCTCTGATTGCTTCGCAAAATGAGAATAAAAAAGAATTTGATGTTGAATTGAATGTGCTTTCATCTGCTGGAAAAAATGCACAATCTTCTTTCAAAATAAATTCTTCCGGAGCAAAAAAAATGCTCCAGGATATTTACAGCGCAATGTATGGCAATGAAAAGGAATTTCAAAGATGTCTTCCGTTTAAGAAACTTAATGAAGATTATCAAAGTCTTTCTGCTCTGAAAAATGCTTTGCTTGCGAGTCATGGTGAATGGGAATATTTCTCTAAAAAAGACCTTTTTGACCCATACAAGGATATAGGCTACACAGCAGATAAATTTGCTGATAAAACCAAAGAATCTCACCTTGAAAAAGGTGAATGGTCACTAACAAAAGAAAAAATGAAAGGCCTTATTAAATTCTTAGAAGACAAGGCGGAGGAGAAATAAAAAATGAGCGATAAAGTAGAAACAGAATTTAATGCAAAAGAAAATACTCCTCACAAGGGCGAGTCAATTTATATAAAAGCCTCAGCAGGAACCGGTAAAACTTACAATATTCAAAAAATGGTTCGGCAGCTGCTGGAGAGGAAAGATGTTGCCCAACTCGAAAAGATTCTGATTGTTACCTTTACAGAAAAAGCGGCCGGCGAGCTTCGTGACCGAATCCGAAAGGAACTGGCAGGTGATGCTAAAGTGCCAAAAATTGAAGCAGATGTTGATAATGCTCCTATTTATACAATTCACTCTTTCTGCCAGCACACTCTGGAAGAATTTGCCTTCACGGCAAAAAAGCCTGCCTCTCTCGCACTGATTGACGAAGGGGAAATCAGCGATTTTATTGACCGCGCAATCCGTGATGGCCTTGAAAATGACGAAAATTTCCGAAAAGAATTTATTCAGATTTTTGAAAATGCAGAAAAAAAAGCCAGTTTTATTGAAGCCCTCACAGAAGATTTACAGAAAGCTGTGGGAAGGTATTATCCAGATGAAAAAATTGTTAAGCTGGATGAGATTTATTGTGAATACAAAACAAAAAATATTGAATACAGCTTTGCAGAATGTGACGATTTTTTAAGCCAAATAGAGAGCGGAACGGAAGATAAAGAAGTTAGCAATGTTTTTTCCAGAAAAGGAACAGATGCTCGTAATAAGAAAATTTCTAAGTATAAAACTGCCAGATTTTACAGAAATTTCTTAAAATCCCTTTACCAGGCCTGGCAGAAAGAAAAAGCTCAGAACAAGCAGCAGACTTTTGACGATATGATTCGCAATGTGCGCGAGGCCGTTTGTGAAGAAAATTCTGCACTCAAAAATGAATTGCAGAAAAAATATGATGCGGCGATTATTGATGAATTTCAAGATACCAACCAGCAGCAGTGGGATATTTTCCGCGAAGTCTTTTTGAATGAAAGTCATTCTCTGATTGTAGTAGGCGACCCGAAACAGTCAATTTACGCTTTCCAGGGTGCAGATGTAAAAGTCTACGAAAATGCAATCGATGAAATTGGAAACGGCTACAAATTGAGTCACAACTATCGTTCTACCGATGAAATGATTGATGCCTGCAATAAACTTTTCGAGCAGGATTTTTTCAATGATTCAGGCATAGACTTTTTTAAGTCAGATCCACCAGATGCCCTTGAAGACAAAACCTTAAACGCAACTTTTGACGGCAAAGGAATTAAGCCCTTCTGGATTTGTAAATCTGAAAAAAAAGAAGAAAATGGAGATGGCAGTGTAAAAAAATCAGCAGGTCCTGTTTCTGCAGAAGAGTTTGCAAAACTAGCCGTCAAGAAAATCGTTGAGTGCTGTACTTTTGTTAAAGATGAGAAAACCAGGCTCCAGGTCTATGATAAAAAGAAAAAGGTTTATCGAAATGTAAGTTTTAAAGACTTTGCTATTCTTGCCAAAACTTCACCTGAAATGGAAGAAATTGAAAATGCCATGAAGCAGGCTGGTATTCCATTCCTCCGCTACAAGGACAAAAATTTATTCAGCGGAATTGAGTGTAGACACTGGATATCCTTGATAAATGCAATTGCCGCACCGGACTTTACTGGCCGCAACCGGGCTTTTTTGAGCGAGGCCTTGTTTACAAGGTTTTTTGACCTTCCGCTGGAAGCTGTAAAAGATGAACAATATGACAGTCCTGCCTGTGAGGAACGCAAAGCTATCATTGAATGGCAGAATCTTGCTGAAAACAGAAAATGGGCAAGACTTCTTGAATCAATCTTTGAGAAAACAAAAATTGAAGACAGGCTTTTCGGTCTGGATAATCTTCAGTCTCTTTCAAAATTCCGCCAGATTGGAGAGTATATTGTTGAATATCTTTACAAAAATGATTCTTCTCTCGAAGCTGTGAGTAAACATCTTTCAAGGCTGGCAGCTTGCACGGAAGGTGCAGAGGATGAAGGAAGTCTTGTTGCGCGCGGAACCGATTTTGACTGCGTACAGGTTATGTCGATTCATGCATCAAAAGGACTGGAATTTCCTGTGGTAATAGCCGTGGGTGGTTTTAAGGAAAGAAGAACTCAGATACCGCATGTTTATCTTTATCATAAAGATAAGCAGGCAAAACTAAGTTTCACCGAATACGGTAAAGATAAAATGCAGAAAGAGGAAGCAATGGAATGGCAGAGACTTTTCTATGTTGCCTATACCCGTGCTTCTTCTCTGATGATTCTTCCAGATTATGAGAGCTTTATCAGTTCAGATGTGAAAAATGCATTAACGGCTTTTATTGAGAGTGAGGATAAAAATGCTAAAAATCCTGAAAATCCAGGCTATCAGCAGGTTTACGAAAAAATTATTTTCACAGAAGCAAAACAGAAGAATTATAATTTCTGCAAAGATTTGAACAATGATGTCCAGGAAATTCTTAAACATAAAAAAGTAAAAGAATTTGATGGTTCAAGTGCAGAAAGTCAGGAAGCAGAATTTCAAAAGCTGGACGAGGCTGGAAAACGTATTCTCAATAAGTACTCATATTCACGGCTTGGTCATAAAAAGATAGACTTAAATGAATATGTAAGCGATAAAAATACTCTGGAAGAAGATGAAGAGGATGATGAAGAAATTCGTTCAGACTTAAAAGGCTATCCGCGCGGAAGCAAGCTGGGACTTGCTCTTCATATAATTTTTGAAAAAATTGATTTTAAAACTGCCCGCCCGCTTGATTCAGCAGATTTCGGCAAAAAAATCTCTGATTTCGAAGAATTCTGTGGGGATTCAGAAGTAAAAGCTTTGATAGACTCAAGTTTTTCTGAGCAGGGCTTTAAAATTGATGAAGAAGACAGCAGAAACTGGCGGAAAAATACGGCTCAGATTGTATGGAATACTATTTCTGCTCAATTCAAAGAGTTTTCGGGTTCGAATGGAGCAGGGAACTCTTTCTCACTCAGAGAAATTTCTTTGAAAAACCGCACTTCCGAAGCTGAGTTTAATTTTTCGACATCAGAATTCCGCAATTATTTCAACGGCTTTATCGACCTTCTTTTTGTAAGGCAAATTGATGGAAAGGATGTTTATTCACTTCTGGACTGGAAAAGCGATAGTCTCGCAGATTATTCAGAATCAGCGACAGCAGACCGTACAGGAAAAAAATATGCAGTTCAGATGGTTCTTTATTCATACTGTCTTGTAAAATGGTTAAAAACTTTCCCGAAATACAGCGGCATGAGCGAAGAAGAAATTTATAAAAAGCATTTCGGCGGAATGTACTATGTCTATCTTCGCGGAACAAAGACTGGAACTTCAAACGGAATCTTTGCTCAAAGATGGGATAGCTGGGGTACGCTGAATGATATATTCCAGAATCAAATTTGTGCAAAATTAAAAACGGAGAACTAAAATGCTTGAAGAAAAAATAAATGAAGAAACAGAAAATGAAACTTCTCCAATCTGGGAAAAACTCCTAGAAATGCTCAAAAAATTTGAGCCGAATCTTAAAGAGTCTGAATCAGAAATTTTCTGCAGATATTTTGCCGAAATGGAAGAAGGCAGTACTTGTCTGGAACTGACAAATGATGAAGCATCAAAAATTTCAGCGGAAAAACTTCCTAATCTGATTTATTGTGTAAAAGAAAATCCTGAAGGCAAAGATAATCTTTCTATAAATAAGCCTTTTGTGATTTTTGAAAATCATCTTTTTGCGACAAAATACTTTATTGCAAAATGCGGAATAGAAGACCGAATCACTAAAATCCTGAAAAAACGTACTACAAATATTTTTTCAGCAGACAAAGCTGAAATTGCTGAATATTTCAAAGAGCTTACTTCCATAACTTTGAATGACGAGCAGACTGAAGCAATCAGAAGAGGCCTGGAAGAAAATCTCATCATTACGGGAGGACCTGGAACCGGTAAAACAACCGTAGTCTGCTATCTTTTGTGGAAGCTTTTGCAGAATACTGAACTTCTGAAATATTCACTTTATCTTGCGGCTCCGAGCGGAAAGGCCAGCGACCGACTCAAAGAAGGTATAACGGATGAACTTGCAAAAGTAAATAAAAATCTGCTTTTAGAGGAAGGGCAAAAGATTTTTGACAAGCTTAGTAATGCGGAAAGTTATACTATTCACAGACTTTTGAGTTATAATCCTTCAAAAAATGCTTTTTCATACAATCGTAAGAATCAGTTCATGCCAGCTTCAATTTTTGTCATTGATGAAGCGAGTATGATTGACATCAGCCTTTTTGCCTCACTTCTGGAAGCAATTCCCGACGATGCAATTGTTTTCATTCTTGGCGACAAAGACCAGCTTCCATCCGTTGATGCGGGTATGGTTTTGGGCGACCTTCTTGATGCTAAAAAAGACAGCAAGACAGAATTGAAAAATTCCGTTCGTTTTAAGGAAGATTCAGAAATCGGGCGGCTCAAAAATGCAGTACAGGAGGGGGAGGTTCCCAAAATCGATTTTACGGATAGTGAAAAATGGACAGGCGAATTTTATATTCCGGAAAAAGAAAACGGAAACTGTAAGGAATATCCGGTCGCTTATCTTGAAGTCACCGGCAAAACTCAAAAAGATAAAGCCGCTCAGATAGAAAAGCTTGTCATAAAGTGGAGCGAAAAATTTTACGATAAGCTTGCCGAAAACGGGAAATGCTTTTTCAAATCAAACGAACTGCCAAAAGAAGCAGATCTTGAGGCAATCTGGAAAGAGGCCAATTCTGCAAGAATTATGTGCGCAGAGCGGCAGTATTTGCGGGGTGTCGAAGAGCTCAACAAAAAAATCAGCTCTCACATCATCAAGAAAAATAATATCGAAATGAAGGGCGAAGAATTTTTTGCAGGCCAGCTTTTGATGCTCACAAAAAATCAAAAAATGTTCAATCTTTACAACGGCGATACAGGCCTTGTATTTGAAGCTGAGTCTGACGGAAATGTGATAAAATATCTTATGGTCAAAAAGGCGGCGAAAAAATCTGATTCTGAAAATAACGATTCAGATTCCGCTGTCCAGTCTTTCGGAAGCATATTCCAGATTGGCTCTTATATCTTTTATCCCCTTTATCTTTTGCCGCGGGAATCGCTTGAAATTGCATACTCCATTACGATTCACAAGGCACAGGGTTCCGGCTATGATGCGATTCTAATCTTTTTGCCCGAAAAAACTGACAATCAGCTTTTGAACAGGCAGATTCTTTACACTGCTCTCACCAGAACAAAAGGCTCGACCTACCTTGTCGCGGATCAAAAAACGCTGGAACATGCGATAAAAACAAAAATCGAGCGCACGACAATGATAAAATTCAGCGAAGACGAAAAATAATACCGTAAAAATTTAACTTCTCCTGTTTTCCTCACTATAGTAATAATGGAACTTCAAAAGAAAACAGGCGGAGGTAAATCATGGCGAAAGAGCGCACGGTAATAATCGACGACACGAACGACGACGAAACAAAAGAAGTCATCGAAAAAGTCAGCGCGCGTTTTGACGCGGCGAATCAAAAAACGTTCAGCATAATCGAAAATTTTATCGCGGGCGGATACGAAGAAAATCTTGCCCGGCTTTTACTTTATCTCCCAAAAGAGCGCAAGTCGGTGGCGCTTCAAAAATTACCCGAAAGCGTGCGTGAAAAAGTTTCTTCCATATTAAATACTTTTAGCAAAAAAAAGAACTCCGACCCCGACGTTATGAGTGCGGTTGGAACTGTCCTAAAAAATGCTGATTTTTACGGCGAAAAGGCTGCCCACGAAATTATTCAGAACGATGACCTTTATTTTCTTTCAGCGATTGAAAGTGAGAACAAAAATCTTTTTGAATCCAATCCGCTTCTTTCGATGAATGTTGAGTATTACCTTGTGAACATGAATGTTCTCGTTGACCTTGACGACAGAAGCCTTCAAAAATGGCTCCGGGAAGTCGAATCACAGGATTTGGCAAAGGCTCTCAAAGGAACGGACGCGGCCGTTCAGGACAAAATCTTCCGCAATATGAGCCATCGTGCGGCGGCAATGCTTAGGGAAGACATGGAATTTATGGGGCCAATCAGAAAAAGCGACGTGATTGAAGCGCAGAAAAAAGTCATCGGGATTTTAAAAATGCTCAATGAAGCGGGGGAAATCGTGATTTCAAAAAGATTTGGCGGTTGTATCGGCGACGAACTTGTTTAGTACATCGAATATCAATTATTTGTCATTCCGAACGCTACGCCACTTTGCACGCACCTGCTACAAAGTGTGTTTCGGAATCTCTAAACACAGATGCTGAAATAAATTCAGCATGACAGTTATTCGATACACCAGTGACTTTTGGAGGATTTTATGATGGAGAAGATTTATTTTTATAGAAAACTTGGTACTGCTGATTTTATTCAGAGCGAAAATGAAAAGAAAATAATCCCTGTGCGGTTCAAAAATCAATTTGTTCCAGACACTGTTATTTTTGACTGGTCAAAAAATATCTGGGAAAAAGCGGGCTCAATTCCAGAAGAAAGTGAAGAAATTCTTCCGGCTGAATTCGTGGAATTTCCTATTAAGCCTGCAAAGCCTCGTTTTACCGGCAATGGCGTTCTTTCTGGTGATGACGGTCTTGCAATCGAAGACCTTTCTCCCTGTGAAATGGCTGATTATTGCGCATGGCAAAAAGAAGAAAGCCGTTATTTTTTTAACTCGCGGAATTTTAAGGACTCGAACAACAGCCAGAAAGATTATTTTGCTGCAGAAATTTGCGTTGATGAAGAAAATCTCACGCTCTCGTTGACTTTTAAAACATTTGCGCGAAAAGAGCTTGAAGGAAGAGATTACTTGAATCGGCATGTTGAATCTGCATTTCCTGTGTATTCTTCGAGTCTGCCGGAAGATTTGCAGGAAGCTTCAGGTTTTATTGCGGAAACGATTTTTTTTGACATGAAAAACGGCAAGATTTCCTTTTCTTTTGAATCAGGTGGAAATCCTGAGAAAAAAGAAGATTCTGAACCCTGGCGGCTGAATTCAAACAGCAAAAAAGAGCTTTTGCCTTTTGAACGGCATCAAAGAATCCTGCAGTTCCTCGGAAATCTGGAATTTTATTTTTATCCAGAGAGCGTGCTTTTTGAAGCGTACAAAAAACTCTCGGCCCTTGCGAAGAAATTCACAGGGCTTTCAGAAACTCCAACTACGAGCAGATATTTGAGCGAAGAGAATGCCAAGCCTTGTTATCTTTCTGAAATGTATGTGCTTCCGATGCTTCCTTGTGAGCCAAAACTTTACGCAGTTCTTATGAGCCGTGAGTTGCATGA
>ODAI014480358.1_pt1 | contig 14725 bp, 8 predicted proteins | sample 1539321 | NCBI WGS metagenome assembly ODAI01 (sample SAMN02144231, study PRJEB22623) | gut metagenome | biome: sheep rumen | host: Ovis aries | place: New Zealand
AAGTTACCCTGTCCGTCGACGAGGGGGTACCTCAGCGAGAAGGGCTGTCCCATCCTCACCATGGCGTCGTAGGCTGCGGAGTCTCCGTGGGGGTGGTACTTACCGAGCACCTCTCCGACCACGGTGGCGGACTTCTTGTGGGGCCTGTTATAGTTGAGGCCGAGTTCGCTCATGGCGAACATGATCTTCCTGTGTACGGGTTTCAGACCGTCACGGACATCAGGCAGTGCCCTACTGACGATGACGGACATGGAGTAATCGATGTAGGAGCGCTGCATCTCCTTCTCGACTGTCTGGTTGATAATCCTCTCTTCTCCTTCCATGCTATCACACATCCAGGTTCACGACTTCGTTCGCATGCTCGATGATGAATTCCCTCCTGGGCTCGACATCGTCTCCCATGAGGGTGGAGAACAGCTGGTCGGCCATGATCGCATCGGCGATCTGGATCCTCTTCATCATCCTCTGGTCGGGGTCCATGGTGGTCTCCCAGAGCTGCTGGGGGTTCATCTCTCCGAGACCCTTGTACCTGCTGACGTTGGCACCGGGCATCTCGGCCATGTACTTCTGCATCTCCTCATCGTTGTAGGCGTACTTCTGGGTCTTGCCCTTGTATACCCTGTAGAGAGGAGGCATGGCTAGGTAAACATATCCCTCGTCCACCAGGGGCCTCATCTGCCTGTAGAACAGGGTAAGAAGCAGGGTTGCGATGTGGGCTCCGTCGACATCGGCATCAGTCATGATGACGATCTTGTGGTAACGGATCTTGGAGATGTCGAACTCCTTACCGATGCCTCCTCCGATGGCGATGGTCAGGTTCCTGATCTCATCGTGGTCGAGGAGCTTGTCGGTACGGGCCTTCTCGACGTTGAGGATCTTTCCCCTGATGGGCAGGATGGCCTGGAAGGCACGGTCCCTTCCCATCTTGGCGCTGCCTCCTGCAGACTCTCCCTCGACGATGTACAGTTCGCACTTGGTGGGGTCCTTCTCGGAACAGTCGGCGAGCTTGCCGGGCAGACTGGTGCTCTCGAGGAGGGATTTCCTCCTGGTGGCGTCCCTGGCCTTCCTGGCGGCCTCACGGCCCTGATAGGACTGCACCGCCTTGGCGAGGATGGTCTTGGCCACGGAGGGGTTCTCCTCCAAGTACTGCTTGAGTTTCTCTGCAACAACGGTGGAGACCGCGTTCTGTGCCACGCTGCTTCCCAGTTTCTCCTTGGTCTGACTCTCGAACTGAGGGTCGGGCATCCTGATGCTGATAATGGCGGTCAGTCCCTCACGGGTATCGCTTCCCTCGAGGACGATGTCCTTCAGAAGGTTGTTCTCCTTTCCGTAGTCGTTGAGGGTCTTGGTGAGTGCGGTCCTGAATCCGGTGAGGTGGGTTCCTCCGTCAGGGGTAGAGACGGTGTTCACGAAGGAATCGACTGCCTCGGAATATCCGTCGGTGTACTGCATGGCGATGTCCACGTCGACCGCCACGGGCTTTCCCTTGAGGTCGTTGAAGGTCTTCATTCCCTGGATGACGATTGGCTCAGGGTGAAGGGGGGTCTTGGCCTTGTTGAGGAACTTTACGAAAGCACTGACTCCTCCGTCGTAGTGGTAGACCTCCTTCTTTCCAACACGGGCGTCCTCGAAGTCGATGGTGACCTTGGTGTTGAGGAAAGCCTGGTTCCTGAACCTGTTCTGCAGGGTGTCGAAATCGAAGACCACAGTCTCGAACATGGTCTTGTCGGGCAGGAAGGTGATGGTGGTACCGGTCTCCTGCGTCTCGCCGATGACCTCGATGGGTCCGTCGGGCACTCCGTACTTGTAGCTCTGCCTGTGGATCTTTCCCTCCCTCTTGACGGTGGCAACGAGCCACTCGGAGAGAGCGTTGACCACGGACACTCCGACTCCGTGCAGACCTCCGGAGACCTTGTAGGCGTTCTGGTCGAACTTACCTCCGGCATGCAGGTCGGTCAGACAGAGCTCCATGGCGGATTTGGTCTCTCCCTTGGGGACACCGGTGGGGATACCCCTTCCGTCGTCGACCACGGAGATGGAACCGTCGCTGTTGACAGTGACGTTGATCTTGGTGGCGAAACCGGCCATGACCTCGTCGATGGAGTTGTCCACGACCTCGTACACGAGGTGGTGGAGACCGCGGGTATCCGTGCTCCCGATGTACATACCGGGCCTCTTGCGTACCGCTTCGAGACCCTTGAGGGCCTTGATGCTGTCCGCATCGTAGACCTCAGTCTTCCTGTATTCTTCTTCGCTTCCCATAACTTCCCTTCCGAAAAATTACTGTTTCCGGGTATGCAGTACTCTTATATAACGCATACGCGCGCACGCGTGCGCTCGCACGCGAGTAGTCTGCGTCCGTTTAGATAAGGATGAAATACGGAACGGCGATACTATAACGATTGATATGGGCACCATCATGGAGCTGGCCAGGAGAGGGGACTCGGACGAGAGGTTCAGGAAGATCGCGGAGACCGAAGGCGTCACCGAGAGGTTCGTACGCGACGGTATCGCATCGGGGCGCATCTGCATGCCCTGCAACCCCGTACATAATCCGGTCCCCGCCGCCATCGGCGAGGGTCTCTCCGTGAAGATCAACGCCAACATCGGGACCTCCCGCGACATGCCCGACATCGAGCCGGAGATCCACAAGATGGACATCGCCCTGAAGTACGGCGCCGACGCCATCATGGACCTCAGCACCGGCGGGGACATCGACGCCATCAGGAAGACCCTCCTCTCCCGCTGCGACCGTATGATGGGCTCCGTGCCCATCTACGAGACGGGACTCACCGCCGCAAGGAAGAACGCCATCGTGGAGCTCACCGAGGACGACATCTTCAAGGGCATCGAGATGCACGCCAAGGACGGTATGGATTTCATGACCGTCCACTGCGGCATCACCAAGGAGACCGTCAGGTGGATCAAGAAATCCGACAGGCTCATGGACGTCGTCTCCAGGGGAGGATCATTCCTGACGGCATGGATCCTCCACAACGACGAGGAGAACCCGCTCTTCAGGAACTACGACTACCTGCTCGAGCTCGCTAGGAAATACGAGTTCACCCTGTCCCTCGGGGACGGCTTCAGACCCGGCTGCATCAACGACGCATCCGACCAGGCACAGATCTCCGAATTGATGACTCTGGGTCATCTCGTCAAGAGGGCCCGCGAGGCAGGTGTTCAGGCCATGGTCGAGGGTCCCGGACACATGAAGATGGATGAGATCGCCGCCAACATGAAGATGCAGAAGACCCTCTGCGACGGGGCTCCCTTCTACGTTCTCGGCCCCCTCGTGACCGACATCGCGCCGGGCTACGACCACATCACCAGCGCCATCGGCGGAGCGATTGCGGCACAGAACGGAGCCGACTTCCTCTGCTACGTGACCCCCGCCGAGCACCTCTCCCTCCCGGACGAGGAGGATGTGAAACAGGGAGTCATCGCATCCAAAATCGCCGCCCACGCCGCCGACCTGGCCAAGGGAAGGGGCAAGGAGCTGGACGACCGCATGGCCAGGGCCAGGAAGGCACTTGACTGGGACGAGATGTACGACGTCTGCCTCGACGAGGAGACCGCCAGGAGATACCGCGCCCGCGGCTGCACCGAGGAGAAGGACGGCTGCTCCATGTGCGGCGACCTCTGCGCGGTGAAGATTGTCAACCAGTACCTGATAAAAGAAGGGGACATCGCCGACCCCGATAAGAAGCACGACTGCTGATTTCGAGAAGTGCCAGACGGGGATATCCCCGTCTGTAAATGGTTTGTTAAGGAACTCGTTTTACCGTTCAGGTCCCGTCGATCTCGTCGCTCATTATGGGCGCTCCGAGTATCACCAGGGGTACCCCGAACTCGCCCTCGTTGACGACCCTGCAGCGGATACCGTAGACCTTCTCGATGTTCTCCGAGGTGAGGACCTCCTCCGGGGTGCCGTAGGCGTAGATCCTGCCCGGGCGCTCCAGCATGATGACCTTGTGGGAGTACTTCGCGGTGACGTTTAAGTCGTGGCAGATCGTCAGGATGATGATCCCCAGTTTCTCGGCGATACCTCTCAGCAGTTCCATCACGTACACCTGGAATTTCACATCCAGGTTGGCGGTGGGCTCGTCCAGGATCAGTACGTCGGTCTCCTGGACCAATCCTCTGGCGATGGAGACCTTCTGATGCTGACCGGACGAGAGGGAGTTGAACTGCTTGTCCGCCAGGTCGGTTATGCGCAGAATGCGCATGGCCTTGTACACCATCTCGAGGTCCTTGGAAACGGAACCCCAGCGGCGGTGGTTGTGCCTGCCGACCATGATGGTGTCGACGACCGACATGGAGAACACGTCCTGCGAGAAGGCCGGCACGTACCCGACCACCTTCGACACCTCCTTGTGAGACATCTCGGAGATGTTCCTGCCGTTGATGAGGACCTCCCCCTTCAGGGGGTTGACGATCTTGCTGACGCACTTCGCCATGGTGGACTTGCCCACTCCGTTGGGTCCGATGATGCAGTACAGCCCGGGTTCGTCGATCTTCAGGTTGATGTCGTGCAGGACTATGTGTCCCTCGTCGTAACCGAAATCCACGTCCCTGAGCTCCAGTACGGTACGGTGCTTCTTGGCTTCGATCCCTATATCCAGTATATCTGTTTCTGTCATGGGATCACCACGTGCTGTTGTTCTTCCTGACGACCAGCCAGATGAAGACCGGTCCGCCGATGCAGGACATGATTATTCCCACAGGGATCAGCGTCGGGGAGATGATGTTCTTTCCGATCAGGTGCGCGGCCACCATGAGTGCCGCTCCGAAGGCGGCGGAGGCAGGAATGAGATACCTGTTGTCCGCGCCCACGAACATCCTCACGATGTGGGGACAGACCAGACCCACGAATCCGATGAGACCCGTGAAACTGATGACCCCCGCGCTGACGATGGCGGTCAGGACCATGCAGATGATACGGAGCCTGTCGGCGTTGATTCCCATGGCCTTGGCGTTCTCGTCGCCGGTGGAGAGGACGTTGATCTTGCTCGCCAGGAACATCGTTATGATGACTCCGGTCAGCACGATGACGAACATCGGCAGGAGATCGTCCCAGCCGACGAGCTGGACGTTTCCCATCAGCCAGTTCTCGAGGGCGGCGGTGTAATAGCTGCCCACCTTCAGCTGGATGATGCTGGTGCCGGCGTTGAAGATGTACATGATACCGATACCGGTCATGATGATGGTCACGGGCGAGGCGTTGGTTATCTTCGATATGGCCAGGATCACCAGGACCGGCACCATCGAGAAGATGAAAGCGAGCATCACGGTCAGTCCCTGCGTCTCCGTGAGCGCAAGGCCCGAAAGGAGCACGGGGGCGGTGATGCCTATCGCCGCACCGAACGATGCGCCGGAGGAGATACCGGTCGTGTAGGGATCGGCCATGGGGTTGCGGAGGATGCTCTGCATGACCGCTCCGCAGACCGCGAGACCCGCGCCTCCGATGACCGCACCTAGCACGGGCGGCGCCCTGTAGAGGGTCCATTTGGTGATCGCGTTGTTCGGGTTGCCGGCACCGGTTATCTCGTTCCATATGATCTGGAGGGTACCTGCGACGCCTGTGCTGATCTCACCGTACTGCAATGAGAAAACGGTTATCAGACATGCTGCGACCAGAAGACCCAGGATGACCAGGATCTTCTTGCGGGTGTTGCGCTGGTACTTGTCCAGTGTGTCGGAGAAGCGGCCGTCCGAGGATACGTCCGCCGTCCATGTGTCCACGGATGCGCGCACGTCGTCGCAGAGCAGGATGTCCTTTTCAATGTCGCTTGTGAATTGCATGTTCCATACCCCGAAAAGGGGTGTGCCCCCTCCCGGGGGCACTGGGGTTTATGTTCAGCTCTTGAGAGCGGCGTAGCTCAGAGGCGCGAACTTGGAGTCCTTGACATCCTTGCTGTCGTCGAAGTTCGTGAAGGTGTGATAGTACTCGTTCATGAGTGCCCAAGCCTCGTCGGCGTTGATTTCGGAGGGATAGAGCATAGATCCGAGAACGAGGACGCATGCGATTCCTGCCAGGGAACAGTTCTCGAAGGGCATTGCGAAAACCCTGTCGTTGGTTCCGGCGGTGGAGGCATCGAATCCGAGTTCGACGAAGTCGGTGAACACCTTCTTGATCTGGTCGACGGTGTAGGACTTGCTGCTCGAGTATCCGAACATCGATACGATGAAGGTGTCGGGATCGAGAGCGACGATGGACTCTGCGTCGACCTTGTCGAAACCGTCGATGGCGGTGGTGGACATCTTGGAGGTCACAGGCAGCATATCCACTGTCTCGACGTCGGAGGTGACCATGGTACCGGTTCCGCGGCCGTCGACGTAGATCTCGGGCAGATAGCCGGGCGCCGTGTAGGGGATGACGTAGCTCAGAGGCGTGGAGACGGCGGCATTGGCGGCAAGGATCTTCGCTTCGACCTTATCGCAGAAGTCGATGTAGGCCTTGGTCTTGTCCTGCGCGTTGCACAGGGCACCCATGGTGACGAGAGTGTCACCGCAGCCGATGTCGTTGATGAAACGGTTCTCGGGGAGCTTGATGACGGTGAATCCGAGGCTCTCCGCATCTGCGACGTATCCTCCGAGGAACTTGGGGTCGCCCATCATGACGCGGACCTTGCCGGAGTACAGTGCCTCCAGGCCGGGAGTCTTGATGGAGACCTGCTTGATGTTGCCTGCATCGGGGTACATGGCGGTGTCGAGGTCGGAAGGTCCGATGTCTCCGTTGGCCATGTAGGTGAACTTGTTGTAGATGCCGAGGATGATTCCCATGTCCAGGCCGGTGCTGAACTCGGTATAGATTCCGTAGTTGGAGCCGAGGTAGTCGGTCAGGGGGTAGGGGGCGGTTGCGGCCTTGTTGTTCCAATCGAGGTAGGCCATGGTGGTCTTCTCGCCCTTGATGAACTTGTTCAGACGGTCGACGTCCTTCTGATCGAGGACACCGTCGAGGTTGGTATCAGCGAGGGGCTGGGTGGAACTGTTCCATGTGCCTGCATCGATGAGTGCCTTCAGTGCGGTCACATCGGCCTCATTGAGATACATGTCTCCGTTAACGTTTCCGAAAACCCTCATGGGGGTGTCCACGGCGGCATAGGTCTTGCTGGAATCCGTGGAGATATCACTGGTGTAGGTGGCTGCATAGTCTTCGCTGCTGGAGTGGTTACCTCCCAGGAATACGAAGGCGGATACACCTACGACCGCTATCGCCGCGACTGCGACGATGGCGATAATCATGTTTTTGTTCATAGTAAAACCATCTAGAACCATTAAGTTCTGTTAATTTGTAAATATTGGACGTATATGTATATTGTCAGAATATGTAATAAATCCAATCTGTTAACGGGGGTTATAACAAATGCTGATTTCGTGTTATCAGCATATGTGCCAGCAGTATGAAAACTAATGTTTTGCAATAAACAAAAAATCCCGTTTTTCGGAAGCGAAGAATCTTGATAAAATGATAAGAAAAAGAAGAGCCACTGGAGGGATTCGAACCCCCGGCCACCGGTTTACGAAACCGATGCTCTACCGCTGAGCCACAGTGGCATTGTTACCAGGTAATAGGTTTTAGTATAAGATTTAGGCCCTGCGGTACGCGGGGAACATATCTCTGAACACCACAGCATCCTTCTCAATGAGCGGCGACTCGCAGATGAACGTGCAGTCCTGCTTGGAATCGTTCAGGATATCCGCCAAATACTGCATATCTGGCTCCTTCTCCGAGAGAGGCAGGTGGGAGATCTCCCCCTTGTCCCCGTACTTGATGCAGCTGATATGGAAGTGGGCTATCGGTCCGACCAATCCGAAGTACTCGTCGATGAGGTCCTGCATGTCCTGCTTGGTCTTCAGGCAGCCGACCCCCCTGGCATGGACATGTGCGACATCGAGTACGGGTCTGACCCCGTCCACAGAATCCATGACCTGCGCGATCTCCTTCAGGGTGCCGAACTGGCCCTTCTTGCCCATGGTCTCCACCCCGAGGATGACGTCCTTTATCCCGAGGTCGTCCATCCTGTTCCTGCACTCGGTCAGCCCCTTGATGACGTTCTCGGTGGCGGTCTCTGGATGCTTCCCGTAAGACGCTGCATGGATCACGATGAGATAAGCCCCAAGGTTGTGGGCCGCTTTCACGGTGTCCATCACCCACTCGACGCTCTTCTCGATGGTCTCGGGGGTCTCGGAGTTGAAGCTGATGAAATACGGTGCATGGCAGCTGAGACGGATGTCCAGGGATTTGGCGCACTCGCCGATTTTCCTGGCGCGCTCCTCGGTGATGCGTGCTCCGCGCACGAACTCCACCTCGAGGGCGTCGAGTCCCAGATCGCGGGTGTACTGGAGTGATTTCTCCGGGTCGCTCTTGGTTCCTACTGCGGGATATCCTGCCGGGCCGAATCTCATGCCGAGTAGATGGGCGCGCAGTTATTTTAGAGATGCGTTGAAAATTATTTGTATCCTCGAGCAATCGAGAATGCATGGAACTCAAGATGGAGATTGCACTGGATCCCACCCTCGGATGCGGGCAGGCCCACCGCTGGAGAAAGCAGGCGGACGGTTCATGGCAGGGAGTCATCAAGAACAGTGTGATCACCATGTGCCAGACACCCCAAGGAGTATCTTTCGCCGGGGGCAGTCCGGAGGATGTGAAAGAGTATCTCCGTGCGGATGACGATCTCGAAATGATCATAAGATGCATCAGCAGAGCCGACCCTTACGTGGCGGAACTGTCTTCGAAATGCCCCGGCCTCCGCATCCTCAAGCAGCCTGAGTGGGAGTGCCTCGGAACCTATCTCCTGGCGACCAACGTCAACGTCAAGCGCATAGCGAAGATGGTGGAATCCGTGTGCGACCATTTCGGTACCGACCTCGGCGAAAGGAGAGCATTCCCCACCCCGAAGCAGATTCTCGACGGCAGGGAGTGCATCGGCGAATGCAGGCTGGGGTTCAGGGAATCCCGCTTCATCGAGCTCGCCGAGAGGATGGAATCGGGCGATATCGACCTCGAGCGCATGAAGGAGCTCGATTACTCCGGACTGGTGTCGGAACTCCAGGGCATCAAAGGGGTGGGACCCAAGGTGGCCGACTGCGTGGCCCTCTTCGGTTTCGGAAGGCTCGAAGCGTTCCCCGTGGACGTGCGCATCCAGAAGGTCGTGGAGAACATCTACGGCGTGACGGGGAGCTACGAGAAGGTATCCCGCTTCGGAATGGAGAGATTCGGCGCTTACGCTGGATATGCACAGGAATTCCTTTACCACGCGGAGTTCATCTGAACTCGACGTTGGAACCGAGGACGCAGTTGGGGACTTCGTAGCCGGTGGTCTGGGCGTAGATGTCGGCCAGCAGTCCGCACTGGCGGACAAATGAACAGATGCGACAGAGTTCGATGACCGTGGCGCCGTTCTTATCGTGGATTTCCTTGGCACTCTTCTTGATCTCACTGACGAAAGGAGGGTAATGGGGGCTGCTCTCGATGAGTGCGCTTCCCCCTCTCTTCTTTTTCAGATACTGAGAAATTGCTGCGTCAGTGACTCCGAAAAGACGACCCACATCTGCCTGTTTCATATGGTAGGTGTCAACCAGCTCCTTAGCCAGCTCTCTCCTAATCGTGGGAAGAACGTACCACACCACAATCTCGCATGGGGTCTTCATATGTAAGCATCAACTATTTTATTAATAAATCTTTACATTATTCTTAATTCATTTGATGCCAGATTTTTGGTAATTATAGACATATGTATATCCAACTATAAAGTATGTTTATTACAAATAGGATAATAGGCGCTTAGATTCGACATTATTTGAGAAAATGGACGTAAGGGGACGACGACCCGCGTCCCCCGTCCGTCCAGACCTGATCCGAGCCAGCTCACAATCCGGGGTTGGTCTTGCTGTAGAATTCGGAGGCTTCCCAATCGTCATCCGCCTGATCGCATCCTTTGCTCAGGGATACCCCGAAGATTCTCGCGGTATCCTCCAGATACTTGCGGGCGAGATCGGAACCCTCGAACTCATCCATCTTGGCTGCGGTGGGGGTGACCTTTCCTTTGAAATGTCCGATGATCTTGGTTCCGGAGAAGATGGCGGAAACACTCGAACCGCATTCCTTCTTGATGTAATCCCTGAGATACAGGCTCAGGGTGTCCCGCGTGTTGAGCAGGAACATACCGGTGAAGGGACGTACCTTGGACCCTACATCCTCGGTCAGCATCCAGTACAGGGAAGGATCGCCTTCGAGCAGGAATCCCTTGCTTATGTAGCCCTCGTCCTCTAGTTCTGAAAGTATCTTCCTGGTGACAGCCATCCTGCAGTTGAGGAACTGTGCCAGACGCTCTGCGGAGAAGAGTCCGAAATCCTTGAAGTGCCACTTTGCGATCTGCTTCAGGGCCTCCTCCTGAGTCAGATCGGAGGCTTCCGTGAGGCAGTATGCGGAATCCCCGTCCTGATAGATCAGGGACATGTGGGTCATCTCCGAGATGGTTTCGGTGGTGACCTTGTATGAATAAGGAGACTGGAACATGAGGTTCTTCTTGCTGATGGGTTGCTTGGCGGCGATGATCTTCTGCAGTGCGACCTGCTCTCCGGTAAGGGGGACCTTCTTCGCGGCACGGAGCACCGGGAGACGGGCCGGATCGATGTAACCCACATATGACGGACACAGGATGGATTTCACCACGGTGCCCAGTTCCATCTGCTTCTTGAGACTGGTGCGTCCGGCCAGACGGCAGGGCAGTTCCTGGTCGCTGCGGACGTATCCCCTCTCGGCGATGAGTTCGTCGAAGGTGCCGAAACGGGAGGTCTTCTCGAGCTTCTGCTTGCGGAAGATATAGCTGAGAGCCTCCTCATGGGTCATCACCCTGGTGATGAACTTTCCTTTGGCGTAGAAACCGTTGACGAACACATAACCGAATTCTGTGAGAGTGGATTTCACGGGATCCTCGAGTTCGGCGGCGTCGACGGTCAGGACCTCGCGGATCCTGACGATGGCGATGCCCTTCTGGCGGTAGAACTCCATGAACTTATCAAGGGCGGTCAGGACATCTGAAAGCATCTCGGGAGAATCCAGGTCGACAGATCTGACCTCGATGCATCCCGACATCTCCCAGATCTCCATGGCACCGATGATGCGGGAGCCCTTGGTCACGGGGAAGATCCACCTGTCGCCGTATCTGGCCGAGATCTCGGCCCATTTCGAACCGAGGTCGGGATCGAAGAGCGAGAGCACACGGACCTCGGACGAAGGCTCGGAGATCGAGTTGAGCGCAGGGAGTTCGTCGGGCATGATGTACATGGGGGCCTGTCCGGGACCCACCAGGATCTGGACGGCACCGATCCTGTTCACTGCGGAGACTATCTCCTCGTCAGGAATGCTGACGAGATATCTGACCGCCATGGTGGGAATGGGTCCGTAAGCGCGGATGGCCTTCTCGACGATCTCGTCACAGGGATTCTCCTCGGGGACCTCGGGTTCGTAGCCCACATAGTAGTTCTCTGTTCCCCAGTCCTCCCTGTCGCCGAAGGCACGGATGATCTTGAGCGACCTGTCGAGACGCATTACGGCCTCCTTGGCACGCTCCTTGTCCATGCCGGTGGCTGCCACCAGCTCCCTCAGTGTAATACCGCTTCCGCTGCCTTCGATCCTGCGCAGCAATTCGGCATCCTGGGACTCTGTGGAATCCACTCTGAAATAAGCGTATTTAGCGGCATCCTCCGCGAGCATGAAACGGACCTTTCCGCGGCAGAATCTGCCCAACAGGATCTTTCCGTCGCGGCGCATCTGCTGCCATTCGTCGAGACTGAAGTTCTTCACTCTGTTGAACACATCGATCTCGCTGCCGGAGGTTACGTAAAACTTGAAGAAGTCCTCTATGGAATCGAAGCTTTCACCCTTGGTGAGACGGTAATTCTCAACGGTCTCGAAATCATAGACGTTGCTCTTTCCGGTACGCAGCTTCTTGCGGTCGGATGAGAGCATGTACTGGTCGTTCTCGGAGATCAGGAACCTTCCCTTGGCCACCTCGCCGCTGGCGGTGAGGGACTCCAGGGAGGCGTGTACGGTATCCTCGGGGATGTTGAGTGCGAAGGCGGTCTCCTCCACGGTCACGGGTGCGAAACAGCCGAGGTGCCTGAGGACCACGGAATCCACCGCTGCGGAATCGACACCGGCGGGAGGGGTGCATCTGGAGAAGTACCAGCGGTTGTTCTCGGTGATGCCGGTACGGGTGATGAGGTACATGGATTCCAGTTTCCTGACCGACCTGAATACGACATCCTCGGAGACCTCCACCTGGGAATGAACATCGCTCAGAAGCGTATCCTGGGATATCAGGTCGTAGACCTGCTGATCGACCTCGTTGAGGGTACGGTCACGGACGGTGGCCGCGGCATACTCCGGGACCTCGGATTTGGTCATGATGTGCACTTCGTCAAGGAAGACGGTACCTATCTTGCCCTCGCGGATGAGATCGCGGATCCATCCGTCGACGGTCTTCTTGTCGGGGTCGCAGTAGGGATAGATGCTCCTTCCGCGCTCCCTGAAGGCCTGCAGGGGACCGGTGCGCATGAGCAGACCGGGAATGTCGTCCTTGGACGTGACCCTGCCGATCTTCTGCCTGAAGTACTGAGTTACCTTGTCGGAGTCGAACTCGAAGTCCTTGATATTGTCTCCGAGAGCCCTCTCCAGGACCTTCCTGTGGAGCTCCTTCAGGAGTGCGGTACGGTCCTCCATGAGAACGATGTCGGAGAATCCGGACAGGATGACGCTGTGGGCAAAGGGCGAGGGGGTTCCGTCGAAGGGGACCGTGGTGATGCCCATCTTACCGGACTCGATCAGCTGCAGAACCACGCGGGCGTTGTTGATATCCATGTCGTCTTCCAGGATCTCCCTGTAGGTCTCCTCGATGACAGGCTCGTTCTCCATGTCCCTGAGCATCTCCAGCAGATATGTGGAGCGGATCTGCTGACGGTTGACCGAGATGGAGCGGCCCATGTAGTTGCGGAGGATCATGAAGCTGCGGGAGGCGGTGTGCCTGAAACGGAGCTTGAAGATCTCTGAATCCTTGACCGCCTTCCTCAGCACAGGCTCGAGGTCGACGGTGTTCAGCATCGAGGGCACCTGATTGATGTCGATCTTGTGGGTGGTCCCGATCATGAAATTGTCGTCGGTGATGGTGACCGAGACGTTGGCACCGGTGAGGGTGGTGATACGGTATGCATATCCTCTGGAAAGCGCATCGTTCACGCGCCTGCCGAAGGGGTAATGGAAGATCAGCCTCTGGTTGCCGGAGGGGTCGATGTACTCCTCGATAGCAAGCCTGTCGATATCGGGAACGAAGCCTGCGGTGGCCTCCTGCTCGCTGAAATACGAGATAAGGGAACGGGCGGAACCCTCGTCGATGTCGAACTCCTTGCAGAGCCAGTCAATCTTGTCGGGACGGCCGCTGGAAATCAGCTGGGACATCTCCTTCCTGAAACGTGCGACATCCATGGAGAGGTCGAAGGAACGGGGCAGCATCTCTCCGGCCCAGGAGGGCACCGTGGGCTTCCTGCCGTTGGCCTCCTTGACGAAAGCGGTCATACCCTTGGAGCGCACGAACTCGAGACTGCGGCCTCCGAGCACGAAGACGTCTCCGGGAGACAGCCTCTCCACGAACTTCTCGGAGAGCTCTCCCGCCACGGAACCGTAACTGGTTATGACACGGTAATTGGCCTCCTCGGGGATGGTACCCAGGTTCATGAAGTAGATCATGCGGGCGCCCTTCTTCTTTCCGAACTGGTTGTTATCGGTGTCATACCAGATCTTGGAGTACACTCCCTCGTGCTCCTCTTTACTGCCCAGATAACCCAAGACATTCAGGAACTTCTCGTGGGAGAGGTTGTGATAGCAATAGGAGGACTTCACCAGGGCATAGGCCTCCTCCACGTCCCACCTGCGGTCGAGACTCATTCCGACGACCGCCTGGGACAATACGTCGAGACAGTTCTGCGGGATACCTACGCGGTCGATGTCGTGACGGTGGGCGGCCCTGCACATGACGGCACACTCAGAGAGGTCGTCGGGGTCGAAGACGATGAGCCTTCCTTTGGCGATCTTACCGAAGCTGTGTCCGCTGCGTCCGATCCTCTGCAGTCCCTTCGCAACCGATTTGGGGGAACCGATCTGACATACCAAATCGACTGACCCGATGTCTATACCCAGCTCCAGGGATGTGGAGGATACGACGCACTTGATCTCACCCTTCTTGAGACGCTCCTCGACGTCAAGACGGGTGTCCTTGCCGAGGGAGCTGTGATGGACCTCGATGTTCTCGAGTCCCCTCTCCTTCAGCTTGTAGACGACGGCCTCGGCTCCTGAACGGGTGTTGGTGAAGATGAGGGTGGTCTCGTGCTGATCGACCAGCTCCTTGAGGCGGTCGTACATCATGGAACTGACCACGTCGGTGGGCAGGGCGGTCATGTCCTCGGTAGGGCAGATGACCTTCAGGTCGAGGACCTTCTTGGAACTCGACTGTATGAGAATGACGTCCCTGTCGGATCCGTCCGGATTGAATCCCACCAGGTATCTGGCGACCTCTTCGATGGGTGCGACGGTGGCAGAGAGCCCGATGCGGGTGAAATCGTGTTCGCAATAGTTCCTGAGCATCTCGATGGTCAGCGAGAGGAATGCGCCCCTCTTGGAATCGCAGATGTCGTGGATCTCGTCGAGAATCAGCCATTC
>ODAI013770615.1_pt1 | contig 14724 bp, 7 predicted proteins | sample 1539321 | NCBI WGS metagenome assembly ODAI01 (sample SAMN02144231, study PRJEB22623) | gut metagenome | biome: sheep rumen | host: Ovis aries | place: New Zealand
CCGTGGGAGCGGATCTGCGCCGCCAGCTCCGGAGAATGCTCGTCGATGCTCCAGTCCGGAGGGAGTATGAGCTCCCCGTCGCGGAGGATGATGGTGGTGCATCCGTCGCCGCCCGATTTGAGGGCGGCATCCCTCTGCTCCACACCCTTCTCGATCATTTTTGCTTTTCCTTTCAGCAGCAGCGATACCTGGTACACTCCTATTGCGGAATCTGTATGGTCGATCTCCATGAGCGAGAATCCCAGGGTCCGTAGGAGGTCGCATCCCAGGGGGGTGATGATCATCCCTCTGGGGGAGACGTCCACCAACCCCATACCCTCCAGTTTCCCGAGGATGAGGCGGGTGTAGCCCTCGCTGAGGCCCGCGGTGTCGATGACCTCGTCCCTGCCCGTCCTCTTCCCGGAGCCGAGATGCCTCTCCAGGATCTCCAGGATGTGCACGGCATCGGCGTCGCCGTAGGGCTTGGGGCGGGGAGGGGGATCGAGGATGCGGAACATGGTGATGGGGGAGGATAGGCAAGGATATTATAATAAAATTATGGAGTACTACTGATGTATCCATAAGAAATTCATTGTAAAATAGTGTTTTATTTAAATACGATTTATATATGGTATTTAAATAATGAAAATGTTTTCTAAGCGAATTATGCCACGGTAAGTAAGTAATTACCCAAAAATAATGTTTATATGCTGCGAAGACATTCGATAGTTGGATGGTAGGTCCGAGTGTATCCGAACGGTATCGTTCCGACGGGACCGGGGGAGGTACATGGAGGACGAACGCCATCACATCACTTAGGTGATATCATGAATGGGAAAACAACGATCCTATTATCCGGATTGGTCGCCATACTCATGGTGACCTGTGCTGTTCCGTTCATGGCCTCCGAAGATTCGGATGCTTTGATTGGTAACACCACTGGCATGTCTTTGAACACCGATAAAGCCATTCTTTATGAAGAAGATGGCGATTATGAAATTGATCTCGAAATCACTCAGACAATTGGCATCGACGATGAAGATGATGCATACTGGTATCTCAATGATTTGGATGACGGTACCAGTTTTGTTCAGTTATCCAATTCGTCTGGTTCCTCAACCACTGTGAGCGTTACATCCCTTGGTCAGGATGTAACTCAGGCTTCAGTAGAGGTCGTTGCTTGCATTGATGTTGTTGATGCCAACAACCAGCCCGTTATTGATCCCAATACTAACCAGCAGGTTAAGCACACTGCATCCGCGGTGATTGTTGTATATCACTCCCCCGATACCCCCACTACTTCATTCCATTTCTTCATCAAAATTGACTCTTCGGCCTACACATATGTGCACAACTACTGTCTGAATATGGATGGCAGTACCCCTACCGTATCCCTTCCTGCAGGTGATAACGAGCCTTCGATGGCTAATTTAAACGCGGGTGTTTGGATTACAGTTAACTGGAGCAGTGCCATGGGAATTGATCCCGAGGATTTTACAGCATGCGCTGCGCTTGAGTGGTACCTCACTGAGCATGCCTGGTCTCACAGTATCGGATCGTATGGCTGGATTGGTCAGCTCCTCGGACTCGAGACCTATACGGGTGACGATGTGTATGATGGAGACGATTACATCGGCTGCTATTACTACTACTGGGCACAGTACCACCTCACCAACAGTGGTTGGGATTTCAACAATGAGACTCTGGATTTCATCACTGGCGTAGGAAGCTCCTATATCGCATTGGTGTTCTGGGCCTCTCCTCCGACTATGGATATTCCATCCCTCCCGGCTAACTACCCTTGAAGAGGTTTGAAAAAGCATCTGAATGATTCAAAGATTGCTCTGGTGAGATTTACGATCCCCAGAGCAGTCTTTGATGAATGAACTATCAGTCGTCGTTAGGAAGTGCGATTGTTTGTGTGATGCTGTTTCGAGGTGGTTACTATTCAAGGGTACAAGTATGTGGGGATGTTTGTTCTAGCAGCACTTGTGCTGACTGTAGCATGCATTTTCAGTATGGACTCTTCTTCTGCTGAACCGACAACGTTCACAGACGGGGGGGCGAAATACACTCTTTCGGATGACGGAGGAGTATACACAGCAACTGCCAGCTGGGATGGCAGTTCAACAGAGGTTACTATCGAATCGAGCGTAACCTATGAAGAGAAAACCTACTCTGTTACTAGTGTAGGTCCTTTTGCCAAAAATTCTGTAGTAAAGAAAGTAACGATTGCTGTCAATAACAATCTTATCTTGTCTGAGGCTACATTTAGTCAGAATTCTGCACTAACGACAGTTATTTTGGGCGAAGGTCTAACATCCCTTCCTGATAATTTCTGTCTAAATGCAAAAAAATTGACATCCATTACCATTCCAAGCAGTGTTCAGTCTTTGGGATCACATTGCTTTGAGAATTGTGCCGCTTTGACAAGCGTGACAATTCCTGTGGGGGTAAAAGAAATTCCCATCAGTGCGTTTAAGGGTTGTTCGAAGTTAGAGACCATTTCCACCAGCGGAATAGAAAATTTCGGAGAGAATGCATTCTATGGATGTAAAGTGTTGGCATCTCTTGATCTATCTTCCGCAAAAGTAATCGGGGATGGGGCGTTTGCACAGACTGCTGTAAAAACCATCATCATCCCGGATACTATCCAATCTATAGGCGTACAATGTTTTGTCAGGTGTTCCGCTCTGACAAGCGTGACACTTCCTGCAGATATGAAAGTCATTCCTGAGAGTACATTCAGCGGGTGTTCGAAGTTGGAGACCATCTCTACCAGCGGGGTGGAAAATTTCGGGGAGAACTCTTTCAAAAGTTGTAAAGCGCTGGCTGCAATAGATTTATCATCGGCTAAAACAATTGAAAATGGTGCATTTTCTTCATGTACAAATTTGACTTCAGTTGTCGTTCCAGATTCTCTGGCTGACGGGGGTTTGGGTACTGGTTGTTTCCAGGGCTGTACGTCTCTATCAAGCATAGTCCTCCCCTCGGGGCTGAAGGCGATTCCCAATAATACTTTCAATGGGTGCTCGGCATTATCTAGTGTTACAGCGGGAGTTATAGAAGATTACGGGGCGAATTCTTTCCTCAATTGTACTGTGTTATCTTCAATCGATTTATCCTCTGCAAAAACTATAGGGGGGGCGGCTTTCAGTGGATGTAACGCACTGAAAACGATCGTTCTTCCAGAATCATTAGAGGACATAGAGCAGGATGCATTCAAGAGATGTAAGGGTTTGGAATCGGTAACTGTTGTCAAGCCCTCTGTAACTTTCGGTATCAATATCTTCGAGGGTTGTGACAGGCTAACCTCGGTCGTACTTACAAACGATGTTACGCATATTCCTTCAGGCACATTCTATCAGTGCACCTCTCTTGAGAGTATTGACCTGAATAAAGTGGGGTCTATTGGACCTAGGGCGTTTTACGGTTGTTCGAAGCTAGATAATGTTGTTATTCCTGATACATTGGTTGATATTGGCGATTCCGCATTTGCTGATTGTTCCTCCCTGAAGAGCATTGCTCTTGGAGTGAACCTCAAGAAGATAGGTGATTCCGCATTCAAAGGCACGGCGATAACGCAGATCAATATCCCAGCGAGTGCCACAGATGTCAAATGGTTTGGCACTGCATTATTATTTCCAAACACGCTGGAATCCCTTATAATCGATTCCGGTAACGAATCGTATGTGATGCGGGACGGAATTGTGTATGCAAAAGATATGAGTGCAACCCTGTATTGTCCCCCGTATCTGACTGGAGAAAGGACAGTATATGCGGACATCTCTGGGTCGGCGTTCAAGGATTCTAAGCTATCTGTGGTAATCATAGCAGATGGTGTGAAGAATATTGGTAATGGGGCATTTAACGGGGCATCCAATCTAAGGGAAATCATCATTCCAGAGTCTGTCGAGACCATAGGTCAAGCTTGTTTCGGCAATACTGCCTTAACCTCGATTGTTTTACCATCCAACCTGGTATCATTGGGCGGAGCAGCCTTAAATGCCCCATCGTTACAGTATGTCGAATTCCCTGATTCGGGATTCATCGCAGGTGCAAAGAATGCATTTAATCCGGTGAAATTCTATTATTCTGACGGATCCGAGGTTCCAGGTACGGTCGTAAATGAGACTTATTCTTCGGTAGCGGGGATGAGGTTCGTTTGGGATGGTACCACTCCCGGTAAATTCTATCAGATTTCAGATGACCAGGTCCTCTTCGCTACCACTATCGGGGAAGAGGTGACTTATAAGGCCGTTCCTAAAAATTCAACCCTGTCACTTGAATCTCCCAACGCCCCCGAGCATATGGTGTTTGGAGGGTGGTTTAAAGATGCTGGATTTACAGAGGCATATGATGGGACTGCGGCTTTGGTCACGGATACTGCGACCTATGCATTATTCTCTCTTGAGAAACACACCGTCACATATCTTGTGGATGGGGAAGAGATTGGTGTTGAGACATATGAATACGGAACAGAGGTTTCTGTCCGTCCCGTATATGTCAAAGTCGGTTACACCGTTGGTGATTGGACCTCTGAGAACGTTAATCCTGTTGATGGATGTTTTACCGTTGGTGATGTAGACATTGTGTTTACTGCAACCAGTACAGTTAATCAGTACACCATCACCTTCGATACCGTCGGAGGATCCGCCATCGCAGCGATCACCCAGGATTACAACACTTCCGTAACCGTACCGTCTGCGGAGCCTTCCAAGGGCGGATACAGATTCGTGAAGTGGGACCCCGCAGTGCCTGCATCGATGCCTGCCAACGATGTTACCCTCAAGGCGGTATGGGCGATTGTTGCCACGGTGAATGAGAACGGAAAGAGCATCGTAACACTCGATTCCGAGACCAGCAGTTTCATCCCTGCTGCGGAGACGAAGGAGATCACCGTCGAGATAAGGGAGAACACGGCCGTAAAGGTCGAGAACGCCTCCGATCTTGTCGGAAAGACCGTCGTTTCCAAGGTCGAGCCCGTATCCAACAGTACCGGCGTGTCCGGAACTGCATACGAGTTCACCTTCACCGCAGACGGAACCCAGTACAATGGGAAGATCCAGGTCACCCTGCCCTACACCAAGGAGGCCGGAAAGGAGCCTGTCGTGTACTATTGGAACGGATCCGAATCCACGAAGATGAACGTTGTCTCCAGTACGGATACAAGTGTTACCTTCGAGACGGATCACAACTCCATGTATGTGGTGGCTTCCGAGACGCCCTCTAAGGACGATGGGCTGAGCTTCCTGCTCTTTTTCGGTCTGTTGATGGTGGTGGGTATCGCAGTTTCGATGCTTGTCGGATTCAACTTCTATCGCAAGAAGGCCTGAAACTTTAAAACGAGGGGGCAACCCCTCGAAACAATTTCCAAACCGATTACGTCCATCCCCAAAATGACGATCATTTAAAAAACGAGTTAGGAGGAGGAAATGAGAACAAACGAGAAAACTGCCCTGGCGTTGATGATGACGTTCGTAATGGTTTCGTCAGGCATTATGGTATTCGATGCCAGTGGATCAGATGCCGAGACATCTAATGTCATCGAGGTATCATATGACCACGGACGTCTTATCGATAAGGCATCGGGTCTTGATTATAACGGTGGGGAATTTTTGGGTGAATTGATTCTTCAATTCATTCCGAATAAAGGTTATGAGTTTATTTCATGGCAAGTTAGTGGTGAGGCGGATTATTCTTCCAACTTAAACGAGTTAAACATTGTAGAGGTTCATGGGTTAGTATCTATCTCGGTAATTCTTCGCAATTATTCCACATCTCAGGAATTAATTAATATCCTCGATGTGGAGGACATCCCAGAACCTGGAGATGAGATGGTTCTTTCATGGTCTTTCAAAAGTGCTCTTCTCAGTATGAGTGGCGGACTTTGGACTGGTATGCCTTCAACTCCATTAATCGTGGAAGATACAGCATATATCCGTGCAGGAGGTAGGTTATATGCGGTAGATATTGACAGCGGTTGTGTTAAAAACTATGTAATATCCAGCGGGGAGGGAGTTAGTTATTATCACTACTTGGACTATGGTGGCGGCGTAATATTCGATACGGTTCAGGATGTTGCTTATGATCTAAATCTGAATTATTTGTATTCTCTTCCTTCGAATCTTGTTTTTGCAACATATCATGAAGGTTATTTCTATGGTTGTCTCAGTGTTTCAGATGGAAATTATTCGATGTTTAAAACTTCTCCGGAACCAGATAGAGATTTGGATAATGGGGTTAAACGTAATCTTTTCACTTCGAACGAATCGTTTCATGTATTCACACAATATGGTCAATTTTCAAATGTGTTATTCATTGGAGATTGGTTCTTTTTTCTTGATGCCGATATGAAAACTGGCCATACTGGATACAGAGCACTTATGGCATTCAACATTGTTACTGAGCAATTGCTTACTTGCAGGTTAACCGGGTTTGAGGGAATGCCTTGGGATGATGGATGGCTAACCTATTATGATGGGTATTTTTATTTGACTGCCTACACAGCAGGGTTGTTTAACGGAGTACTCGGAGGACTAGAGGATAAAAGATCGTCCATAATGTGGGTCAAATTCGATTTTGATAATGGACGTTTTGAAGAACCTTCGTTTAAGAATATTCAAGATCCTGAAGGCCACGAATTCGTAGGAATTGCTTCTGGCCTAGTCATATACGATGGTAGAGGATATTTAAATGTAAGAGCATTGGGAACTGACACATTGGGTGGATCCAATGATACTGGATCAAAGATGATTGCATATGAAATTCAGGAGAATGGGGAACCATTTCCAGTAAACTCCACTCCAAGTGTGATGACTCATGGCGGAATTGTGGTTAATTCAGCTCATGTTGAGGAAGGGAGAATCCACATCTATTTACTCCCGTATAATGCGTCAGGCCAAGCACTATTTGTTTTTACAGATGAACTGATTGATGGCAATTGGGTATTGAAGTCCTCATATGATCGTATCGAGATGGCACGTACTGATTGGTGTTCTCAGTGCATTCGCGCTGGCCCAAACGGGGAATTGTTGTTCTATGTGGATAGCGGATACATCGACTGCTATGTTCCTGCAAATAAGTATTGGATAGATATCCTTACTGTAGATGGACAATTCGTGAAATCCGAAGTTGGGTGTGGAAAGAATGTTCAGGATGTTATCAAGGACCTGTATCCGACTGCTGATATAGTCGGCAATAGTGTAACAATTGGTGATGTGCACTATGCAATATTCGGATTGAATGAAGTTACAAACAAATGGGTGAGAATAACTAGCCCGACTAAGAGCACCTATTCAGGAACATACAACAAAGGTGTAACGGAATCAACTTTCCGTTATGTCATACTTCTTGAAAGCAATTCTTCAATGAATCTCCCTGAAGATGGAGAGAAAGGGTGGTACTACTTTAATGGAGAATACAAGAAGGCATCATTCGATGACAAATCTTCATTGGTCGATTCCAAAGGGTGTTCCTGGTTCTATCTGGATTCCAAACCTACGGATGATTCCGCACTCATCGAACCCGTGAAACAGGTCAACAGGGACGACACCGTCACACTGAACCTCCCGGAGCTCGTGACCTCGACGTACGAAGTATCCGATGATTCGATCATATCCGTCGTTAGGGAAGGGAACGTGCTGAACATAACCGGCCTTAAGGAAAAGACCGCCCAGATAACCATCACTATCGAAGGCAAGCAGTATGTCGTATCTGTGAACGTACTCCCAAAGATCGAACACACCTTGGACGGCAAGACCATAACGACCTCCGACAGGGAGGAGACGACGGCCGACGGCGGAACCATCCATACATTCTCCGTGACCACGGAATCGGAATCCGGGATGGAGAGGACCGTCACCGTGACCGTAAAGGATTCCTCCGACAACGTGATATCTGAAAGGGTCTCCGGCGAAAAAAGGGCCAAAGGCCTTACGTTGGATGGTAAGGAATCAGATGACGTCAGGATATCCGAAAGATTGACGGAGAACGGCGTCGTCACCGTCGATACTCTGTACTCTTCCGTGACCGTAACGACAAGAGTCGATATCGGGGTCATCGCAGTATCCATTGTCGAATCGATGATGGACAATCTCGCAGGTACCAACGACATAACGTACACGGATAGGACGGAGTATTCCTCATACAACGTATCCACGGTCAGGGTGGAACATTATGACGGGGTATCCGAAACACCGACCGTCGATCCTACGCAAACCGTTTACGACAGTAAGCAGAATGATTTCGTAATCGACCGTCAGGGTGACTCGATCATCATCGACCTTGACGAGAACGGTTCGGTGGATGTGACAGGTCTAATCGCAATGGCCACTGACGATTCCTCAGTGAACGGGATCGTGATCAACGCCGGAGCGATCATCAACGCCAAGTCCGTCACATCCGCAGCGGACGCTGGGGCCAGCATGGCGATGGATACGGGTTCCGTGACGATCTCCATGGGTGCCGACACTCTGAAGAACCTTGCCGCGGCCGGAGGCAACGTGAAGTTCTCCGCCGAGTCCGGTGCGAAGATGACAGCCAAGCAGCAGTCCGCCGTCGGTGACGCCAAGGTGTTCACCATCAATCTCACCTGCGGCGATGTGGAGCAGCACGATTTCGGAGCGTTCAGACTCTCCGTCACCTGTGACATCACTCTCCAGGACGGAAAGGAACTGAAGGCATGGAGGATCGACGACTACGGAAAGAAGACCTATGCCACTAACGTCACCTACCAGAACGGTGTCGTATCCTTCGACGCGGACCACCTGTCCATCTACGCTATAGGTTACGAAGCGGAATCCTCCGGAGATTCCTCCGACGGCGGGAACAACGGCGGCAACAATGGCATGTTCCTCTACGCAGGAATCGGTGCGATCGCTGTGCTGGCACTTCTGGGTGCGGTGTTCGTGATGAGGAGAAGGGCCTGATAAAGAAACGAAGCGGATCTGATGCAGGCGTCAACAATAAAACTCGTGTCCGCGGGGATAATCGTGATCCTTGCGGTCACGGGCATCTCCGTCATAGGCTTCACCGCCGACTCCGTCGATGCGAAGCAGGGGGTCATGATCGACTTCGGTTACTACGAAGTGGATTGGATAGAGATGGAGTTCCCTGAGGGGATGACCGGCGACCAGGCCCTCGACGCGGCCTGTGCCGAGAGATCCTACCCCGTCGTGAAGGATCCCGACGGTTCCGTATATTCGGTGAACAGTAAGACCGAACTGGAGAAGGTGGAGTGGGGGATGTACGTTCTCGACTCCTCCGGGAACTGGTCTCCTGTCGCCGATCCTTCCGGATACGACGTATCGAAGGAGAAGATCATCTCCTGGGCCCGTACCGGCGCGGGCAGCGCCATGATGCCCGCCGTCGACCAGACGGGATTTACCTACTACAGCTACGCCAAGCTCGGGAAGAACCCCATGGGCGAGGATCTCAAGATAGTCACCCTCGCCCCCTCCGTCACCGAGACTGTCTGTGCCGTCGGGGGATTGGATTACATCGTGGGTACCGACAGGTACAGCGACTACCCCAACGGACTGGTCTCCAGGCAGAACAACGGCACGATCTCCATAGTCGGGGGCTACACTGACCCCAACTTCGAGAAAGTGGTAGCAGAGAATCCCGACATCGTCTTCCTGGATGGAGGTACCGGGGAGCACGTCACCATGGCCGACAAGTTCAGGAAGTCCGGCATAAACTGCGTCGTACTGTATAACGCGGTCACCACCGACGATCTCCTCAAGAATCTGTGGATCTGCGCATCCGCACTGGGATTCCCGGAGAGGGGCAACGACTACATCTCCGATGTCTCGGAAGCGATCAACAACGTCTGCCGCATTGCGGACCTCCAGGACAAAAAAGTGTTCGTAGCGCTCGGAGTGAGCGACTCTCCCTACACCGCCGGATCAGGAACATACATCACCAACATGCTGGAGTCCCTCGGCGCCAGGAACATCTTCGCCAACGATTCCAACTCCTGGTTCATGGCTTCGAAGGAAGCTGTCTACGAGAGGCAGCCGGACATAATCATAATAATACACGACGCGGAGCAGATAACCTCCCAGAGGGAGTACAGGACACTGCTTTCCCATTTCAACGACCTCTGGAAGCGCACCCCAGCCTACACCAACGGCGAGGTGTACGTCTTCTCCGGCGACGCCGCCAGCCTGCTCTCCAGGGCGGGAGCCAGGCTCCCGGAGTCATTGGAGCTCCTGGCCAAGATTATGGACCCGGAGTCCTTCATCAACGAGGACCCCACCGACGTGGTGGGCGTGAAATACTACAACGATTCGTACAACGATCCCGACAACGGGTATCTCAGGTACGTGAAAGCACAGGGGCTGTTGGAATGGCAAAGAGACTGATCTCCCTGACGGCGGTGCTGCTGATGCTCTGTTCGGTACCTCTGGTGCTGGACAGTTCCGCAGCCGATGATGCCCAGACCGTTCCCGACGCCCTCTTGGTGGATTTCGGCAACGGCCATACCGAATGGATGGATATCGTGTCCGGGAACACCATCGAGGTAATGCTGACCAACACCCTCGGTTCCCGTGTCGGATTCGGCAACAGGGACGGCGAGAGAACCGTCCTCTCCGTGGACGGCGTGTCGGAGGTCACCGTGGGTACGGGAGTGAACAGACAGGCCTGCCATTGGCGTTTATACGCATGGAACACGGTCGAATGGGAATTCCTCACCACAGATGTCACCGAAAGGTATTCCAACGGCTTTCTGGCCCTGGGATATTACCCCAACGACACTGTCATCCCCGTCTCCAATCCCGACTACAGGGATGTGTGGACCTCCTACCGCGGCGACTCCTCCTCATCCGGTGTGAGTTCCTCGTACGGACCTGAGACCGTCGCCACCCCGCTGGAATGGACCAACACCTACGCAGGCGCCGTCGACTCATCCATACTCTACGCTGATGGGATGATCTATCACACCGTCGCCGGGAAGTACGGTGCCGTGGGAATGGACGCACTGGCGAGGATCAACTGTCTCGACCCCGTGAATCAAGAATTGCTGTGGTCCGTGACCTATTCCAATTCAGGGAACACGGAGATCACCACCCCCGTCATCGTGGGCAATCTAATCATAGTTACTTCAGGTAACTGGCACATGTACTGCTTCGACCGTTTCACCGGCGAAGCGGTCGCCGAGCTCGCCCCCTCGGGCGACGACGGCGACATCTGCAAGGGATCCAAACTCACCACCTACATCCCCAGGAAGACCGATTCCTCCGTCTCTAGCGACAGGATCCATCTGGAGGGAGGGATGACCAACACCGTCTACGATTCCGGTGTCCTCTACTTCGGTACCTCCGACGGTCTCCTCAGATGTTTCTCCATCGACAGGGAGAAGGGATTCAAGGAGGTCTGGACCTACAAGCCCGACGACGAGTACAGGGGATGCTTCTACTACCATCCCCCGGTGGTCTGCGACTACAATGGTACGAAATACGTGATGATCGGCAACTACGGAGGCGGACTGATCTGTGCCGACGGCCTCACCGGGTCCAAGATCTGGGTCCAGAGCGTCACCGACACCAATGGCAACAAGGTCGGCCAGGTCTCATCCATTACAGTATGCCCCGGAGGGAAAGCACTGGTATGCTACTCCGGAGGCGAGATGAGCTCCGCCGGAGGAGGCATCATGCTCGTCGATGTCACCGACGGATCCATCCTGTGGAAGGAAGACATCAGGTGCGGAAGGCCGGTCGTCTCCGGCGAGAGGTTCTACTGCTACGTCTCCGCCCTTTCCGACCAGAAGGTCAGGGACTCCGTCACCAATCAGGACGTGGACCTGGTGAGCGGATACTATTCCATGTGGGTATCCGACGGCAGCATGCTGTGGTGCAGGCAGACCGATGCTTTATCCATCGGCGGAACGACATTCTGTGACGGAAGGGTGTACAGCATGGACTACTCCCCCGGCACCGAGGGAGCCAACGGAGGCAACGTCTGGTGTCTCGACGCCGATACCGGTAACGTGGTGTGGAAGTGCAGAGTCTCACCTTACAACGGCAACGCCTACAGCATGGTGTGTCCCACCGTAGTTGATGGTAAAGTGCTGGTGGGCAACGATTACGGAGCGATATACGTGATATCCGAGATCTCCGGCAACGAACGCGCGAAGAGCGGGGAGATAGAGTACCAGTCGCAGGGTCTGGCACATCCCTCGTGGATTGCCATGATCGCATCCGTGTTCGTGGTGCTGGCGGTCGCGGTATGGGCGTACAGACATTGAATTTACATTAACCAAGGAAGTGAACGAATGAACGAGAACGAAGACCCGAACGGACCGTACGAAGGAACATCCGTTCAGGACACGGCCGGTCCCCCCGAGGGAACGGCCCCCAAGGGAAGAGGTCCGCTCAAAGGCCTCTTCTCCACCCTGAGGAAAGGATACAACGGAATGAAGGACGACATGGTCGCCGATGACGACGACAGGAGCGAGATCTCCATCAAGAGGAGGAGATTCACGATCATCCTCCTGGTGGGGATATTCATCTGTGCGGTGATGTTCATGATCTCCATCGCCATCTCATCGGGAGGGATTATCCCCATCACGGATGCCTTCTCCGCCCTGGTATCGGCGATACAGAAGGGAGGCCATGACCTCGACACCACGGAACTGTACATCTTCCAGTCCCGTCTCCCCAGAACCATCGCCGCCATAGGCGTCGGAGCCGGTCTGGCAATCGCGGGTTGCATGTTCCAGGCACTGATCAGGAATCCCCTGGTGGATCCATACATCACGGGAGTATCGTCGGGAGCGGGATGCTTCGCCATCGCCATCGTGGTGATGGGCATCACCCTCTCCGCACTCAGCGACTTCAGCAACTACATCATCCCCGTGGCGGCCATCGCAGGAGGTCTCTTCGCCTTCGGAATCACCCTCGCCGTAGCAGAGGGCGCGGGAGGATCCGCCACCAACTACATCCTTGCAGGTACGATCGTCGGATTCGCGTTCACTTCCGTCCAGACTATCTTCCTGTCCCTGCAGAAGGACAACCTCACCAACGTCATGTGGTGGCTGTATGGTTCCTTCGCCAACATCACCTGGGAGAACGCCTTCCTCGTCCTCATCCCCGCACTGGCGATCTCGTTCATCGCCATGCTGTGGGCCAGGGAGTTCAATCTGTTCATGTCGGGAGAGGACCAGGCGAGACAGCTCGGACTGAACGTCAGGATGTTCAAGGCCGAGATGATGGTCGTCGCTTCCATCCTCACTTCCGTATGCGTAGCATTCGTCGGAGTCATCGGTTTCGTGGGTCTCGTAATACCGCACGCATGCCGTATGCTCATGGGTGGCGACCACCGTCTCATCATGCCCGCATCCATCGTTCTCGGTGCGTGCCTGATGCTGTTCGCCGACCTCGTCGCAAGGACGGTCATCGCACCGCTGGAGATCCCTGTCGGAGCGGTCACGGCGCTGATAGGAACTCCTGTCTTCGCCTATATGCTCATCAGGAGGGGGCGCGACTATGACGGATGATTCTCTAGCTAATATCCGTAACTCGGATGCCGGACTCACGGGAGAGGAACTCCTCAGGATAGAGGACCTCCGTATCAGCTTCGGCGATTTCGAGGCACTCCACGGGATCAACTTCACCCTGCCCAAGGGATTGCTGGTGGGACTCATAGGCCCCAACGGATGTGGCAAATCCACCATGATGAAGTGCATCTCCAAGCTCCACACCAACTGGACGGGGAAGATCTCCATCGACGGTCAGGACACCGCCGGTTTCAAGGCCAAGGACATAGCCAAGATGGTCGCCAACGTCCCGGCGGAGCCGGGGCCCCTCTTCGGCACCACGGTCATGGAACTGGTCATGCTGGGAAGATACCCCTTCGTGAACAAGGTCTGGTGGGAGTCCCCCGAGGACGAGAAGACCGTCCGCGAGGCACTGAAGACATTCGGCCTCGACCATCTCCGGAGGAAACAGGTGGCGTTGTGCTCATCGGGAGAGAAGCAGCGTGCACTCATCGCTAAAGCGTACGTGCAGGAACCCAAGCTCATGCTGGTGGACGAGCCCACTTCCCATCTGGACATGAAGTACAAGCTCGAGGTCATGGAGTATCTGCAGAACATGGCCCGCAAGGACATGACCATCCTCGTCGCGGAGCACGACATCTCCCTGATGGCGAGGTACTGCGACATCTGCATCATCATGAAGAAGGGGTCCATCGTCACCATCGGCGATCCGAAGAAGGTAATCACCGAGGACCTCATCAGGCAGGTCTACGAGGTGGATGCACGCGTCGGTCTCGACGTGGACGGGGAGATCTACGTCCTCCCCAAGAGATACATCAAGTGATAACATGAGAAAGGCACTGCTGGCACTGTCGATGTTCGCAATCGTTGCAGCGGCAGCTTTCATCGTTATCAGCGATGCCGACGAGTCATCCGCGGCCATCTGCGACGACGTGAACGTGTACATTCTCAACGATGACGGCACGTATACAAAATCCACCGTCAGCAACGTGCAGACCGTGAGGGAAGCGATCAACAAGGCCCTGGCTCAGCAGGGCCGCAGTATGGAACTGAACCAGACCATGACCGCCATTAAGTCGGTGGACGACCGTACGGCATCCGCAGCCGACAATCAGTACTGGAGGGTCTTTCAGTGGCTCGCACCCGGTAACTCCGGATGGAGCATGCAGGCATTCAATTCCGCATCCAACGACAGGATGATGTCCGGCACGACCTACTGCGTCACCATCTCCACCATGACCAAG
>ODAI010606722.1_pt1 | contig 14723 bp, 32 predicted proteins | sample 1539321 | NCBI WGS metagenome assembly ODAI01 (sample SAMN02144231, study PRJEB22623) | gut metagenome | biome: sheep rumen | host: Ovis aries | place: New Zealand
ATTTCTTATACAGGAATTGTTGCAAAACGTAATATCCATCATGTAACCATTCATGATATTCAGACAAATGCTGAAATAAATATTCCTAATCATAAAATAGACCTTAGTGTTATTAAAAATAGTTATAATGGTAAAAAAGAACCTAATAAGTATATTGTAGAACTCCCAGTAAGTTATGAAAATGCTGAAAATCCAGATAAGTCATATTTAATTAAAGATGAAATATACAGAGTTATTAGTGAGTGTCCACTTACAATCGCTCCAACTCCAAGTATATTTATCAATTATAAGGATTCTTATGTAGGTTATTCATTCTTTGTTATTACTAATACCATTGAAGATAACTTTAAGGCCTGTACTGAAATAAAAGAAAAGTTAATGCAGAATTTGGCTGCAAAAGATATTCATATTCCATTTAATGTTTTGGATGTGAATATAAAGGAGGGAATATGTTTAGAAAAAAGAAATTAAAACCAAAAGTAACTGAAGATATGATATTTACTCATAATTGTGCGGCCCGTATGGTCTGTGGTCGACTTGAACAAACTGCATCTATGATGGCTCTTGGCTCAACCCTTGGTACAACTGTAGATGGTACTCATAAAGGTGCAGGTATAACTAAAATGCAAGGTCAAATTTCACGTGTTCAGTATTACTTTGAACAGCAAAAATGGTTACCTGAAACTTATTTTAAGCAGCGTGGATTAGATGAACTTGGCTATAGTGCTAATACATCTCAGGTTTCTGATGATGTTGAACTTGAAGGCGATATTGACCTTGATAATATGAACTCTACTACTGTTATTGATTTCGCTGGTGAACATGCTGAAATTGATACTCGTAAAGAACAGAAATTTGAAGAAGTATAAAATTTTTGATAAAAAATAAAAAATTTTTCTTAGAAACTACTTACAAGACTAGCCTCCCGTAGTATAATGTATATATCAAATGAAACACGGGAGGCTAATTATTATGGCAAACAGAAGAAATGGAAAAGTTACAAAAAACAGTGCAGCAGTTAAGAGAGAACTCAGTAAGAAGAAAGGAACTGTTTCTAATACAATTCTTAACCATAAAGATGAAATTAACACTATTTGTATGTCTGGCAGACCTTGTTCAGAGGTTAAGGCAGAAGTTATTGCTATTATTGAAAGTAATGCAGTACAGTGTCCTTCACTGACTCGTATTATTGGAATAATTAAGAAAACTAGGTCCAATAATGACCTTATGGGTTATCTCTACAACTTGATTTTAGCAGGTGATAATCTTAATGTAGTAGCATAAAAACAGCAATAATCTTAGAAAAATAAAAGGAGTTCTTTATGACACAAGAAGAAAGAAATATAATACAAAAAAGATATGGTGCTGTTTTTGACAAATTAAAACATTACAACTCACAACAGATTGGTGATATATTAGTCAAAGCACATAATAATCATTTGCTTGCTATTTGCGGTGCACTGTTTGATGATAAAGATGTAGATGAATGCTATGTTGCACTTATGATTGCTATAAAAATGTTAAAGGCAAATAATCTTACTTTACCAGAAGAGTACTTAAATGATAAGGAATAATAAGTAATGGAAAATAAAGAAGCAACTTATCAGTATATTGAAGAAGCACATGGAAATGGTATGTTTTTCTATACAAGTTGTTGTGGAAATAGAATGTATAGTATTGATAATAATCCTATGAAATATCATGGATGCTTATGTCCTAAATGTTTCTGGAATAATAAATTAGTGACCTTGTACTTGCGTGGAACACCTGATGGTATAAGAGTCTTTGAAACTGAACACATTGTAGCATCTAGCACGTGAACAAATAAAAGGAGAAAATCAATATGATAAATTTATACACAGAAACAACAGAAGCACTTGAAGAACAAAAATTAACCTGGGACGATGTGCTTTGGATAGGAATGAGATATGAATATTTCAATGAAGAATCAGATAGAGTAGAAATTCCTAAAGAAGTTTTTATTGAACAGGCTAAAAACACAAATTACAATAATGGTTATGGTAGAGCTGAAATTAATTTATCTCTTATTATCGTAGGTGATAATTGGTGGCTTGAGCGTAATGAATATGATGGTTCTGAATGGTGGGTTTATAAGAAAATGCCAGTAAAACCATCAACACAAGTAAAAGAAATTAATCTTGATAATGATTTCTATATTTGAAAAAACTAAAAACAGATACATTATTGACAATGTTTTACAGGTAATCAATAAATATAGAACAGAAAGTAAGGAAGAATAATGACGAATAAAGAAGCATTAGTAAAAGTAAGAGGATATTTAACAGATTTACTTCCGATTGAAGACTATGGTGAAGTTGAGGAGATAATGGCTGCATTAGAACAACAGCCTTGTGAAATTGCAATCAGTAAACAGAAGGTAATTGATGAAATAGAATATGAGCTCGAAATGATAAATTCAGCATTAGATTCAATGACATTGGATTTTAATGCAAGAGAAATACTTCGACAAAGAAGAGGAGAAGCTATGGAAATACTTAATTCTATACAGCAGTTGCCACCTGTCACCCCACAGCCTAAGACAGGACATTGGATAATTGTAGATGATTGTGAACACTTCATAGCAAAATGTTCTGAATGTGGACGAATAGAAGATAGCCGTATGATAAATAAATATCCATATTGTCATTGTGGTGCAAAAATGAAGTTAGAAAGTGATAATATATGATACAGATAAAAGATATGGAAATGCCAAAAAGATGCGCTGAATGTAAGATTTGTGTAAATCAAAAAACAAATGATTATGGTACTTCTGGAAAATGTTTGTTACAGAATAAAACTGTTAATTGTTTAATGTGGAGTAGAGATAGTAGTTGTCCTCTAATTGAAAGTGAAAAATGATATGTGGTTATGTAAGTATAATTTAGAGAAAGAATGTAATGGTAAATATAAAGACTGTACTGATTGTATACTTGACCAGATAAGAGCAGAGATAATACAAATGCCAACTATATCATTAAATGCAAATGATATATACAAAGCTGATGTATTAGCAATTATCAACAAGTATAAAACAGAAGGGAAAAAGTAGATATGAATTATACAGGCATTTTAAGTCCAGATGGTAGTTTTATAGAATGTGAAAGCTATGAGCACCTTGATTTAGCAAAAGAAATTGCTGAAAAACTTAATAGTGAATACTCACATAAGAATGGGATTGCTTGCGAAGAATATCTACAGAAATTAGGTTATGTCATTGTAAGAGCTCGTGATGTATATGGACTTATTGGTTATTTAGACGATAATGACAAATTTATATATCTTTCAGAAGAACAGAAGAAATGGTTAGAAGATAATTATGATAACTTTCCAACAGATAAACAAAGGTCTGTTGATGACCTTATAGACCATAATCGTTTTTAATAAGAAATAGTATATAAGGAGAAAATAATATGACAGCCTATACTGAAATTGTAATTAGAATACCAGAAGAAGATTATAAAAAAATATCTAATAGTAATCCAAGTTATGCAGATGACTTCAACTTATATTATGCAATTAAGAATGGGGTCAAGCTTCCTAAGGGACATGGTAATTTAAAAGATATGGGTAATCTTCCGTATGTATTTGACCTAACCAGAGAGGACTTTATCTATTCTGGAAAAGACATTGAACGTGCAATAAATTCAATGACCACAGTTGTAGAAGCTGATAAGAATTAAAGTTGTAATATTACAAGGAACAGTATGAAGGGAAAGAAAAATGATTAGAGAGTATGAAGAACGCCGAGAAATTGATAAATTTTACGAAAAGGCAAAGAAAGCAATTAAAGAACGAATTGAATCAGTAGGTGTTTCTTGTAAAGGTTCCGCAAAAGGACAAGCAGTATCAGAGATTATATCTGTACTTGATGATGAAATGTGTATAGGTTTGTCTGAAGAATTGATTAAAGCAAAAAAGGAAATGAGAATATATTGTCGGAAGTTTGATGATATACAGAGCCTTGAAAGAGAATATAATGAGAAGAAACAGAAGTTAGAAGAACAACAGGCTGTTAGTAGTATGGTTTCTCTACTGACTGATGAAGTACTGAAAAATGCAATTCTTGCTTATAATGCACTAAAAGAAAGCAATGGCAGATATGGACGAAGTGAGGATGCTAAAGAGATTGTAATAGCTTATATTAAATCAAAGGGTAGAGAAGATTTAACTGATACGATTGTTGGAAGCGAGGAATAACTATGTCAGATGTAGAAGTTGTAATTAAGATGCCAAAAGAAATGTGGGAACAAGTAGAAAAAGGATATGTTCCGCTTGGCATTAGTAAGTATTTAAAGAACGGTGTCACGCTTCCAAATGGGCATAGTCGATTATTTGATGAAAGAGATATTGTAAATGGTAATTATAAGATTATTGCTGATAGAATATATTTTTTAGAGCCTGCCTTAGATGCTGTTATACCAAAGAGAAGAAAAGGTACCCCACTTGAAGAAAATGACAGTGGTTATAATTGTGAAAATTGGATTCCATAAATATAAGCTGATAATAGGAGTAATTAAGTATGAGTGATGATACTGAATGTCCAAAATGTGGCAGAGATATATATAATGAGTACGAAGAATATCAATATGACATTACTTGTAAAGAAAGTAAATATATCAAAATAGAAAATTACCGTTCATTCTTTGATGGTGAGTATTCTGGTCATACGTGGAACGTAAACTGTACTTGTCCAAGATGTAAGAAAAAGTTTTATTTTAGTGACTCAGATATATAGGAAAGTGAGAATAAATAATGAACATAGAAACAGTTGATTATCCATTTTTTGAAGAACAGAACCTTAAAGAATACATAAGAACACTTCAAGATATAAGCAGTAAAAATTATGCACCAATACAATGTGACCAAGGCTCAACTCAAAATTATAAGACAGTTCATGCTTGTGACTATGCTGTTAAGTTAATTAAAGCAGAATTAGACAGTTTGTTAAATCGAAAAGAAATAATGATGACTGAATTATCTAAGAAATATGGTAAGTATGATAAAGATTGGGTTATTGACTTAGCAGGTGGAGTTCATTTATTAAAGACAGAAAGTGAGAAAAATAATGGCTGATGTAGAATTGATAATTAAAGTACCTGAAGAATTACTCAATAAAATAGATGATGAAAACTATCAAAAGGTAATAGAGTGGTACAATACTACATTGTATTGTGCACTTAAGGATGGTATCAAACTTCCGAAAGAACACGACAGGTTGCTGATATTATCCAAAGATAAATTGAAAGAAAATCTATTTGATTTAAGTTTTTCTTGTCAAAAATGGATAAGTGAAGTTGGTTTATCAAATGCCACTGTAACAATTATAGAAGCAAATAAAGAAACTGATGATTATTATAGAGTAGCACAAGAAGAATATTAAATCATAAAGTCTGCTGTAATAGAAAGCGAGAAATAAGCATGAAAGATGTAGAATTGGTAATTAAAATATCAGAAGATTCCTATAAAGCAACTTGTAATGGTTCAATGTTACCGCCAGATGTGAAAAATGTAGTTGAAGCAATTAAAAATGCTACATTGCTTAAAAAAGGACATGGTGATTTAATTGATGTTAATGATATAAAAGTAATTGAATTAGAAGATAGTTTGCATATTATTCGACATGAAAAAGGTGATGAAACTGATGTTTATATAGAGGCACCTACAGTCATAAAGGCTGATATACAAAATGAAGAATAGCAGGAATTATAAGACAATGAAAAAAGAGTCATCAAGTTTATCTGTAGAAGAATTTATAAGGAAATTTAAGTTTTGCCATGCTAATGAAGTTGAAGATTTATTCATGCATGGCAACTGTTATTATTTTGCTGTAATATTAAAAGAGCATTTTGGTGGAGAAATTTATTATCTACCAATTGATAATCATTTTATTTGTAAGATAGATAAAGAATATTATGATATAACAGGTAAAGCTAAGTTTGATGAGCACCCGTATAAATGGGATAACTTTAAAAATTATGATAATTTATTATATAATCGTATAGTTAGAGACTGTATTGATTTTAAAACAAGAAAATAATGGAAGGACGTGATATGTTTGATATTAAAGGTAATCGGAATAGCTGTCGTGATTATAGTTGTTGCTGTTATTTTTTATAATCGGACACTTGTTCTAAACCTTGTAAACACAGATAGTCTTCCTGTATATATAGCAATTAGAGGAGCCTTAGACCAATTAAATCGAGAAAATACAAAAGAAAATAGAGCATATATTAGAACTTTATGCTGTCATAATAATAGGTTTACAGATGATTTTTGTAATTACGCAGATGCCTCATTTGTAAACTATTTTAATATTGATTCTTTAGGATTTGTTATGGCAGAATATGTTATTTTTAAAGAACATGTTGAACAAAAGGAAGGTGAATACAATGATTGATGTTGAAAGTAGACCAGATTTAACAAAGTTAATTATCGAATTAGAACGATATGGATATAAGTCTGGACCTAATGATACTTTATATATCCCCATACCTCAATTTCAGAGAAAAACAGACCCGTGGTGGGGATTAGCTTTAGTATGTAAACCTGAAAGAACTGATATTCATTCATATATCTGTTATGATGGTCCAGAAGCAGGTCCACAGTGCTTTTTAAAAGTATTTGATTCTAATAAAGTAAATTTAGAGATAATTATTGAAGAATCTATAAATATGGCAAAGAAATGTCATAAATGCCGTAAGGTTAAAGAACTTGATGACTTATTTCATTTTGAAAATGGTCATGTTTGTTCAGATTGCTTTAAAAAGATTAGAAGACAAAAATAATGGAGGATTGGTACTATGGCAAATGAAAATTGGGATGACGATTGGCGTATTGATTTGGAACAGGATAATCCAAAATTGATGGAACGGTTTGCAGACTGTAAAGCAACAGCACATGACCTTAAAATTATAGCTAAGATTATGTGGAGATATAATCGTTCCGGACATACAAAAGAAGAATGTCTTGACCGTACTATCATGTGGATTACTGATTGGAATAATCAGGTTGGTTTAATTCCTGATGATGACGATTATAAGAAGATTCTTGAGTTCATGGGTGACTAGTAGGTAAAACTACTTACAAAGCCCTAATTTTTTGATATTATAATATAATATTGGAGGTAGTAGTATGAATTTGGCAGACATTAAAGAAATGATTAGTCAGCTTGTTAAAAACAGAGATTTGGGTGAAACCAGATGGCATGTTCTTAAAACTGTTGATGGTAAAACTTATGCTCTTGTAATGGCTTGGCAGGACGGTTTTGAAAAGGCTGAAAATCCTAATGAATATCAATATGATACTTATCGTATCTGTGGTAAAGTAGCATATAATGATTCATCTATGAAAGAATACGATATGGATTGGCTTATGCCTTATGATGAAGAAACCGGTGAAGTAAATGATACTGAATGTTCCCTTGAAGGATATGAAGATATTAGTTCTGCTATTGCTTATTGGGATAAGTGCTGGGATGAAATTAAAGAAACCTTGTAAAGGAAGATATAATGATTATAGGAATAGATTTAGGTAATAAATCACGTAATGCTATTTCTGTAGTAAATGGACTTGATTTATTAGATTATAGTAATCTTTTATATGATGCTAAGACTACAACACCGTGGGAGCATCGAAAAAAGATATGTAAACAAATACAAGAATATATTTATAAGTATAATCTAACCAAAGAAGATTGGATTCTATTTGAAAAAATCAATGGATTTATGCACGGATATAAATCTAAATTATCTAATATAACATCTTTAGCTTTTATACAAGCTACCATTATAAATGAATTTTCAGATAAAATTAGTATAGCCGAAGTACCTGTTGTATCATGGAAAACAGTTGTTTTAGGTAATAGAGCGGCTAAAAAAGAGGATTCTGTAGCTTATGTAGAGGATAAATATCCTTGGGTTGACCTTGATGTTATAGTAGAGCATAAAAGAAAAGAAACAGAGTATCTCAAAGATGATGATACAGCTGATGCAATTTGTATTGGTTTATACGGTAATATGGTCGATAAGAAGAAACTTACTGAAAGACAAGTAAATTACACTTAAGACCTATTTAATAATATAAGAGGAGGACAGATATGCCTGAAGAATTTTATAATGAACGCTTTTTAGTAAGCGCATATTATGATAGCAGTTTTGCTGGACTTGCTGCTACTTTTGAATCAGATAACTGGTCTGAAATTGCTGAAGTAGCACATGATTATCTTAGTGATGGTAGCTATGTAGAAATTAAAGACCATAAAACTGGAAAGCGTTCAAGAATTGACCCCGATGTATATTTTGAAGATTTTGACGGAGAATTTCCACTTACATATAAGTTAGAAAAGGACATTTTATGAAAAAGGAATATAATTCAGAAGAAATTGTACCAGAGTTAAAGCCATTAATATACATTATAGAAGGATTTATAATAACCTTAGGTATATGTGTTTTAATCTCCTTAATTTTATAAATAAAAGAGGATGAATTATAAATGATATTATTTGGCTCAAATGATAAGTTAAGAAGAAAAGCAAATCTATGTCACCTATTAGTATCAAATATTTCTGATGCTGAGTTAATTGATAACTATGGTTATAATAAGGAAGAAATAGCTCAAGCTAAATCAGACCTTCCAAAATTTGATGATTTTGCTTATCTTCGAGGAAATATTAAACGTGCGTTTAAAAAATAAGAAAGGAAATTAAAAATGGACGGACAAAACGAAGTACAAAAAGTAAATGGAACATGGCATGGAACACCTATCAATATTAAGAAAGTATGGGGTGGGCATGAGTTTACAGCTGATGAATGTGCAAAGCTCTTTAATGATGAAATTATTGAGTTTGATGCTATCTCAAAGAAAACTGGTAAGCCTTATAAAGCAAAGGGTAAACTTGAAAAGCAGACATTTACTGATGACAATGGTAATGAACATGAGTTTATTGGATTTAAACCTATGTTTGATGAAAAACCAAAGGATGATGCTGAAAGATTTGAAGGTACTTGGTGTAATAAACAAGTAAGTGTAAAGAGAGCGTGGGGTGGTCATAGATTTACAGATGAAGAAGTACAGGCTCTGCTTAATAATCAGGTTATTACCTTTAATGCAGTATCTCAGAGAACTGGTAATTCTTATACAGCAAAGGGTAAGTTAGCTGAACAGGAATATAATGGAAATACATTTATTGGATTTAAGCCAGACTTTAGTTAAACAGAAAAGGAGTATATAATATGGGAAAAGTATGTATTGAATATATCATTAAATCATGTATATCAGATAAATTCTTTGAAGATGAAGATGCTGATAAGAAATTTGTAGAATGGTTACAAAAACAAATTAATGACGAAGATTTATATACACTTAGAATCTCTACAGATAAGAAATTTGATGAGTTTCCTATGATTGAAAAACTTGAGGCATCTCTTTATGAGGATATTGATTATAATCATGATGTAAGACTTGAAATAGAAGTTTCTACAACTGATGACAGAGATACTTGGGATTTTGAAGATTTTGTTGAAAACGATAAGTTTGTATCTTTCTTGGAAGACCAGCTTATTCCAGCATTTATCAAAGAGTTTAATGAACAGTGTCATGTAGTATTTCCTACTGATGATGGTAAGTTTGATTATATTGAATTTAGAAATGATAATTTCTATGCTTACCTTTACAATGGTAGCGGTAAAGGTTTTCATTCATTTAGTGTTCAAACTACTACTTTCCAATTAGACGATAAGTTCGAAGCTAATTATTAAAAGGAGGAACTACTATGAGACCTGATAAATATATGATTTATGCACTTATTTATAATGAAGCTCTTCAGAAGCTTGGTAATAGTACAAAGTTACTTGAAACTATTGAGCTTCCTAAGTTTGCTTTTGAAAAATTCAATGTTATTTTAGATATTGATACTGTAGATATGGGACCTTTCTACTCAAAAAGATATTTATTTAAGACTAGATTTATTGACGTAGATGACTCATTAACTAAAGATGATTTAAGAGACTTTGGCAATAAATTTATTGACCTTTATAGTGATGAGCTTAAAAATACTATAGTAAGCTTTTTGAAGACTCATGGAGTTTATAGTGTACCACATATATACTCATCAGATTTTTCTCCTTTTATGACTTATAATCTTGGAGAAAATGTAATTGAATGTTATGCTAGAAAAATGGATGAATCAACTAAAAAAGGTGAGTTTATAGTAACTAAGAAAGTTAAGAATGAAACTCTTATTGCTAAGATTAAAGATAGTAATAACATTGAAAAGTTAATTCCAGAGGTTTATGATACATTTCATACATCATTTGAAGAACCTCATAAGATTGAGATTATAGCAGATGATGCTTCTCCAGAAGAATTATATGAATATATTATGAATCATAAAAATTAATTTATTTGAAAGGAAGTTTTGAAAAATGCCAGACGCAAGTGCAAAGAAAGTCGTAAATTTATGTATGGAAGATACCTTTGATATTGAAGACCTTGAAGGTAGAAGACTATATATAAATTTTGTTATTGACGAGTCCGTTATTGAATCTATTGTATATCAGATTATGAGATTTAATAGAGAAGATAAAGGAAAGCCAGTAGAAGAGAGAACTCCTATTAAGTTATTTATTAACAGTCCAGGTGGTGATGTATGTGCAGGTTATGGTCTTATTGACGCAATTCTAACTAGCAAAACTCCGGTTTATACTATAAATCAGGCTATGTGTGCTAGTATGGGATTTCTGATTTTTATAGCTGGAGATAAGCGCTATACTATGCCTCATTCAGAATTTCTGATGCATGATGGTAGTACAGCAGGCTGGGATTCTACAGCTAAAATGAAAGATAGAATGGACTTCGAATTAGGTGAGCTTGAACAGATGACACGTGAATATATTCTTTCTCGTACTGAGATTACTGAGGATATGTATAAGGAAAAGTATCGTGTTGAGTGGTATTTCTTGCCTAAACTCGCAAAAGAAATCGGTGTTGCAGATTATATTATTGGAGAAGATTGTGACATTGATGAAATCATCTAAAGGAGATTAGAACTTTGGTTAAAAATTATTTATTAGACACAAACATTCTTATGACTAACGCAAATGCTATCTTTGGTTTTGAAGATAACAACATATATTTGTGTGGTACTGTTTTACAGGAACTTGATAAACATAAGAATGACGAAGGTGAACGCGGATTTAATGCACGTGAATCTATTCGTATAATTAAAAATTTGATAAAGGAAGCCTTAGACGGAAAGACTAAACAGGAAAGGCTTGATATTATTTCAAAATATGGTATTGATTTACCTAGCGGCGGTAAGCTGTTCTTTGAACCAGATGGCGTTAGTGAAGAAAACCTACCAAAAGGTTATACATTAGACAGAGCAGATAATCGAATTATCTCTTCGTGTGTGCACATGAATAAGAACTATCTCAAAGATAGTCCAGTTACATTACTTACTACTGATGGCGGCTGTTATATTAACTCACTTGTTTGTGGTGTAAACGCTGATGATATTCGTAATGAACAGGTTAAATATATTGGATATTCAGGTCATTTGAATCTGGAAATCGAGGATTGGTCTCTTATTGACCGTATTTATGCTGAAAATGAAATAGATTTATCAGATATTCCAGAAATTAAGAATCTAAAATATCCATTATATGAGAATCAGTTTGTTACTATTACAAGCGGTACAAAATGTGTTTTGACCGTTTATTATAAAGATAAAGTACATAAGATTAACGAGCATATTTTACATAATGGAATTAAACCATTAAATAAAATGCAGCGTTATGCTATCTGGGCTCTTACTAATCCAGATATTCCTCTGGTTATTCTTGAAGGTCCTGCCGGTACAGCTAAAACATTCTTATCACTCGCATGTGGTTTAGATATGGTAGATGCAGGTGACCATAAAGATACAGAGCCTTATGGACGTGTACTTATTTCAAGACCTAATGCAAAAACAAATGATGCTGATTTTGGTTATTTGCCAGGTACTCTTGAAGAAAAAATGTCTCCACTTATTGCATCTTATATGGATAATCTTGAAGAAATTTTAAGTGATAAAAATACACCTATTGTTGAAACAAGAAGAGTAATTGAAGATATGATGTATAATAGATTACTTGAACTTTGTCCATTATATGCAATTAGAGGTCGTTCTATTCATAATGCTTATCTAATTTGTGACGAAGCTCAAAATGCAAGTAAAAATCTTATTAGAGATGTTGTAACCAGAGCTGGTAGAAACACTAAGATTGTTGTTTGTGGTGACCCTCGTCAGATTGATAATACTGCATTAGATAGAAATAATAATGGTTTAGTTTATCTTAAAGATTGCATGAAAGGTAGTTCTAATTGTGCTATTTTAAGATTTGAGAATGAAAACTGTGTTAGAAGTATCTTAGCCGAAGATGCTATTAACAGAATGAAATAAGGTGTTTAGGGAGCTTAATAAAAAAGTTAATACATTACTTTTATATAAGATTTTTTCCCTTTATCATAAATTAAGCTCCCTTTACATATAAGGAGGTACATTATATGGGTTGGTTTGACCATCAGGACAAAGGTTCTGCTGCTAAATCAAAAATTGAAGTTCAGCTACCAGAACTTGAAATTCAATTAGATGGAGAACATTGGATTCCTGTTAATAAAAACTGTGTAGATAAATGTTATACAGATGAAATGCCTCGATTACTTATAGTAGTTGATGAGATTGCAGAGTTAACTGGTAAATCTGGTATTAAAACAACGGAAGGTAAAGCGGAAGATGCACTAAAAGATGAGATTATCTCAAATATTCAGAGTATCACTCAGCTTGGTCGTTCAGCAGGTATTCATTGTATTCTATGTACACAAAGAAATGATGCTACGGTTTTGCCAGGTATTATACAAAATAATCCGTTATCAATTGATACTTTAGTAGAAGTAAAAGAAAAATAAAAATAAAGGAGTTGAAAAATGGGAAGAAAATCTTGTTTTGTTATTCCTGTCTCGGATATGAACGCAGCGAATAACATCATAACTAACCATTTACAGACTAATAAATTTCAATTTTTGGGACAATTCAATGACACAATAAATGGAATAAATCTTACTATGTATGGCTATAAATGTCAGTCATTAGTCGCTGCATCATTTATTGAATATGCTATATATAATAATACTGTTTATATGTACGGATATGCTAATTCACCTAAAAATCCACTTGCTATTGATGATAATAGTTTAGTCGGTGGTTTAGCAAAAACTGATGCTATATCAAAAATTATGCCTTTAGTACAGACATTACAGTCTATGAGTAATCAATATCAGCAACCAGTTTATCAGCAACCTACATATAATCAACCTATGTATCAACAGCCAACATATCAGCAGCCTGTACAACCTATGTATCAGCAGCAAACTCAAAATACAATGGCAGGAGTTGAAAATACAACAAATACTTATTCTATTGTAGCTTTAATTATTGGTATAGCTTCACTTATTTTGAGTATTTTTGGTTCTTGGGCAGGAATTGCTTCAATTGGAATTGGTTATTATATGGCAATAATTGGTATGAGATATAAAAAGAATAAAGGATTGTGTATTTCTGCAATCGTTCTACTTAGTGTTGCTATTGTAATAAATATAATTATGTTAATTTTAAGAATAATAACAAAGTAAAGGATGATATTTTATTATGGCTTTAACAAACAATAACTTAGAAATGATTAAAGCAATAGCTAAAAATGATATTCATACTGCAAGAAAAGCAGCTCTTGCATCCTTAGTGGAAGATACATCTAAAAAGAATGCTTGGGCTCATGACTATTATAAAAAGCTGTTAGTTGGTAATGCAAGTATAGTAATGTCTAATTTACCAAATGATATGCAATCTATATTAGTTGGAGAAATTCCTGATGGATTTGATGCAAATAGATATTATTTACGACCATCTGAAGAGACTGTAGTAGATGAAGTAATTAAAATGAAGAAAATATCCGATGAAATGTCACAGCTCCGTATTCCATATAAAAATACTACTTTATTATATGGTAATTCTGGAACTGGTAAAACCGAATTAGGTCGTTATATTGCATATCGACTTAATTTACCATTTTTCTATGTATCATTTTCATCTATTATTGATTCCTATATGGGTTCCACTGCTAAAAATATACATAAAATATTTGAGTTTTGTAACTCAATTCCTTGTGTTCTTATGTTAGATGAGGTAGATTGTGTAGCAGCAAAACGAGCAGCAAGTGGCAGCAAGGGTTGTGACGGAGAACTTGAAAGAACTACTATTTCTATTATGCAGGAATTAGATAGATTACCTAATCATGTAACTTTAATTGCTGCAACAAATAGATTAGATATTGTAGATGAAGCTCTTTTAAGACGATTTTCAATTAAACATGAAATTAAAGATATGACTCAGGCTGAATTGACTGAATTAGCTAATCAATTTATAGATGCTACAAATACCAGAGAATATATCAATAATCAGAGATTACTTGAATTGGTATCTACCGTAAAGAATCCAGGTCAGTTAATGCCAGAATTGAGTAAAATGATTGGTTTAAGTCTATATGAACTAAAAAAAGATGAATTATCTAATGATACTGATGAAGAATCAGAAAGATTAAATCTTTGGGAAGTTACATATACTTGGAAAATGAATATTTCTGCAGAAACAGAAGAAGATGCTATTGCTA
>ODAI013371110.1_pt1 | contig 14722 bp, 13 predicted proteins | sample 1539321 | NCBI WGS metagenome assembly ODAI01 (sample SAMN02144231, study PRJEB22623) | gut metagenome | biome: sheep rumen | host: Ovis aries | place: New Zealand
ATAGAATAGGAAATTACAAGAACTTTTTCTTTGAAAGATATAGTAAGTTGTTTTCAAAATATTACAGAAGGTTTCATAAAGCAGAAAATGATTTTAAAAGGCTCTATAAAATAAGCAGGCATTTTGATAAATGTTTTATAAAGTTCTTTTTAATAAAGACAAGATAGTGGTAAGGGTACATTGTGGACAAATTCCCAATATAGTGATAGTATAATACCCGAGTCTGCTTTCTTGTGTAGATAAAACACAATAAAGGAGATGATTGTTATGGATCCGCCTATTTCTAAACCTGATATTATGGATGTTTTTCGGGTCCTTATGATTAAGGAAAGAGAAAAAGAAAAAACAGATACAGAACGAAGAGAAAGAATATACACTAATATTTACCATAAGATTATAGCAGGTAAAATGGCAGATATGCGAAAGGAAAAAAAGAAAAATGAATGAAGGAAATGTACTTGATATCAACCTGGTTATAAGGGCGATGCAGGGTGATGAGGCTGCATTTAGAGAGATTTATAATATAACTTATCAGAACAAGTTTTATATAGCGAAAAAGTATATGAAAAATGATGCGGCGGCTGAAGATGTACTTCAGGATGCGTATATAAAGATATGGGTCAATCTTCCAAGTCTTGATAAGCCGGAGAGTTTTCAGTCCTGGTCAAGCAGGATTGTTGCCAATACTGCATTAAATGAGTTACGAAAAAATCAACCCTTACTGTTTTCTGAAATGGCAGGTGAAGGAGATGACGGTTCCGAGCTTGCTTTTGAGGTAGAGGATAACTATGTTCCCAATCAGCCGGAGCTTAGTTTTACCGAGCAGGAAGAACAAAACATAGTCAGGGAAATGATTGATTCTCTTTCTGATGACCAGCGCATGTGCATAATGATGTACTATATGGAAGAACTCGGAGTAAGAGAAATCGCAGAAACTCTTGGCTGTTCGGAAGGAACGGTAAAGTCAAGGCTTAATTACGGAAGAAAAAATATAAAGCTTAAGGCAGAGGAACTTCAGAAGAAGGGATACAACTTCAAGGGAATTTCTGCACTTGCACTTTTACTTCTCTTACTCAAAAGAGAAGCAGCCAAGGCAGGTGCGGCACCTGTTGCAGTTTCGTCGGGTGCTATGCCTCTTGCAGGCAATATAGCCGGTGGCATGTATCAGGGTGCGCCGCAGGGAGCAGCCGGAGGATATGGAGCAGCACCGCAGGGAGCAGCCGGAGGATACGGAGCAGCACCACAGGGAGCAGCCGGAGGATATGGAGCGGCCAAAGAAGCAGCCAAGGCAGGTGTTAGGGGTGCATTTGCCAAGACGGCAGCCGGCAAAGCCATAATTGCTCTTGTGTCTATAGCTGCCATAGTCGGAACTATAGCTATTGTTATGCTTGTTAAGGATAAACAGGAGGATAGCGATGATACGCCGGTTGTAACAACAGAGGCGCAGGTTACAGAAACCATGGCTACGCCTGACAGTGCAGTAACGGAAGTGTCTACCGAGGAGTTGACTGAGGAAGTAGTTGAGGAGCCTGCTGAGGATTATGCATATATAGATGAGTATGAACGCATATTGCAGGAAAACAGTACAGCGATACAAGCTTATGAGACATATTCGGGTTTATATCGTGAACCGGAAAAAACGGTTGCTATTATAGATGCATTTGGAGATAAAACACCTGAGCTCTTCTTTTTAACTTCGGATTATCCGAATTATTCGTCAGAATCAGGCGGGGATCTCAATGTATATACTATGGTTGATGGAAAAGCTGTATTTGTAAAAAAAGATATGTATGCATCTGTGGCGGGAAGTTCTCAGCCAAATAAGGTATTTACATCGAAATCCAAGGAAGGATTTTACTGGGAATACATTCCTCCTCATGGAGTGGGAGAACTAAATCAAGTAACAAAGAAGATAGGATACAGTATAGCAGGCAGTCAGACCGATGAGCATAGTATTTTGTATAGTAGTATGTGGGATGAAGAAGGAACAGGACGTCCTGAAAGAAATAATTACTATATAGATGATACAGCTACGGACGAAGCTTCGTATCAGGCGGCTATGGCAGCATGGGAAGCAGATTACGGTGAAGTGATTTTTGACAACTGGGACAGATATAGTTCAAATGGGGGAGAAACCGTAACCTATGATTATCAGTACAGTTATGCTGATGCTGTCAATAAACTTACCGAGTTAAAGAACAGCTTGGGAGGTGGAAATTCCGATTCACAGAATACCGGAGAAATGACAAATGATAAGGCGCATGCAATGGGAGATGAGTTGCTTAGTGATTTTTATGATGTTACTCAAAAAGATGCTTTTTCAGAGGAAGGGCGTGCTGCTTACGAAGCATTTGCGGAAAAATATCATATAAGTATGATGATGCCTACAGGTACAGGCGTTAATTATTTAAGTACGGACAGCTATGAGTACTCCTACTATGATATCAATAATGATGGTATAGATGAGCTTTTCATAAGCCATGTGGCGATTATTTCTTTTAAAAACGGCAATGCTGTAAATATAGAGGCTGCGACCGGTGCAACAAACGTCGGCATAGCATGCCTTAAAAACGGGCATATAATTATATCAAGTCAGGGTATGGTATGGGCACCTCAAACTACAGAATATGAGCTGGCAGCAGATGGAATCAGCTTAAATTTTATAGACGGAGTTAAAGTGGACGGCTCTGACGGAAGATATTATAAATGCGGAAGTAATGGTGAAAATCTGGAAGAAATAACAGAAGAACAGTACACAGAAATAATTAATTCAAGAGAAGAAATTCAGTTAACATATCTGCCATTAACAGGTATTAAATAATATATCATATGGCGTCAAAAGGTACTTTTGACGCCCGCATCATAATAATGTGATAAATTAAATATGTATATAAATAACGTAAAACGGACGATTTGAAGCAATCGTCCGTTTTTTTTAAAAAAAAATAATAAAATTTTAAAATTTATAAAACCAAGTAAAACTTTTGTGTGTCTATGTAGTAGAAAGCAACAAAAAAGGTTGCAAAAAATATAGATTTAATTTTAGGAGGAAACGATTATGAAGAAGAAAACAAAGGCAATTATGGCAGGTATTTTAACAATGGTAGTTTTAGGCTCAGGTGTGGCAGTATATGCAGGAAGTCAGATGAATGATAATTTCCAATCTGATTATGAGTTAACGACAGAACAAGATGAGGTTACAGAGGAAAAGGCAGAGCATAAATATGAGACTAAGGTTGATGTAAAAGATGTTACCACAGAGGAGAGGAAAGAGAAGGAACAAAAGGATGAAATAAAATCCGAGAAAAAGACTAAAGAGCAGGCTAAAGAAAAAGAAGAAAACATTTCCCCGGCAAAGTCTGAAAAACAGATATCAAACAGTGAAGTAAAAACAGAAAAAAAATCAGAGCAGCAGGAAACTGTTCAAGAAGAAATAAGTCAGCCAAGTTTAAGCGAGGGTAATCAACATGAGCATAGCTGGGTATGGATAGTTGACCGGGCTGCTTATGATGAGGAAATCTACGAAGAACAGCCTGTATACGAAGAGAAGCCTGTTTATGAGGAACAATATGTTGGTAGTCATTGGGAATGTTATCTCGACGGAGTGTTTACTCCATATAAGAGTGGTATTGAGTACGCTGATGCTGTAGTAGGTAGAAACTTAGAAGGCGGTACACTCAATCCTAAATGGCAAGAAGCTGCAGGTTACTACTGCAATCATTGTGACCAGATAATAGTAGATGACTACGAAACCGTTCAGGTAGGTACTGAGAAAGTACATGTAGGAACAGAGCAGGTTGTGACAGGAACCATACATCATGACGAAGTAGGACATTATGAATGTTCATGTGGTGCAGTACAGTAGAATTAAAAGACATTTAATTAAAAATAATTATAAAATTTTAAAAAAATTAAAAAAAATATAAAACCAAATAAAACTTTCATGTGTCTATGTAGTAGAAAGCAACAAAAAAGGTTGCAAAAATAATAATTTATATAATTCAGGAGGATAAAATTATGGAAAGAAGAGAACAGTTATTAAACGGACTTTATTATGTTAAGGAGAGAATAGGAAAAATCGTAAATCTTTGCAGTCAGGAGCTTGATATCGAAAAGCAGTTTTTAACAGAGAAAACAATAATTGATACAAAGAGCGTGAAAACATGGACAAAGACATTATCCATGGTGACTGTACTGGCAGCAGTAATATTTTTTATCTGGGGTTCTGTTATGAGAGGAGATATAGCATTACTTGTTTTGTCCGGTATTTCGGCAGCGGTTTTTTATGCAAACAGGAATAACCCGGGTAAAAAAAGAAACTTATCGGCAGTGATCTTTGCAGTAGTATTTATAGGTTTTATAGTCGACATGGGTAAGACCATGATACTTGCATTGGTGATTTTCGGTACACCGCTTTTGATATTAACCGTAGTGGGAATTATCGGAAAAAACAAATATGCCAGATTTAAAAATATTCAGATTGAAGCAGTAAATGAAGAATTATATGCAAAATATGACAGGCTTGAATCAGAGATTAATTACATAAGAAACGAGCTTTACAATAATACAGCAAGCTGGTACCCGATTAATTACTATACGGAAAATGCAGTTGATTGGTTTATATACGCGGTTCAGAATTTTAGAGGTGATAATATGATGACATTGGTTCAGCAGTTTGAGGAAACAGAATTCAGAGCACAGATGCTTGCGGGACAGCAACAGCTTATATATGAAGTAAACAGAGGATTTGAAGCTATGACAAGAAATCAGGAGGAAATTATCAATAGTCTTTCAGCCGTAAAAAAGAATCTTGCAATGTCAAATGTGTTAAGTACGATGAATTTTTGTGTAAACTTAGGTACTCAACGAAAGATTGATTATCAGAACAAGATTATGGAAAGAAGAAATATGGCAATTCAGGATAATACAAATGCTATGAACTCTGTAAGAAGTGCAATTCAGGATAATACATATGCTGTAAACGGATTACGTACAAGTTTTTAGGAAAAAGTAAATCAAAAATAAGGAGGAAAAAATTATGAAGACAAGAACAAAGATTATAATCACAGCTATTTTAGCAATAACTATCGTTAGCGGAGCATTCGTTGTAAAAGGAATCAAGGATCAGGTGGATTTAAGAGCAAATGCACAGGATACAGCAACCGAATATGTTGGCGAGGATGTGAATGAAACAGAAAACAAGGAGACAACCGAGGACCTTCAAACAAAAACAAAGAAGGATGCTGAAAAAGTAATCGAAGAAAAGAAAAATGAAATCAAGACCGGTAACAAAACTGAAAGTAAGACAGAAACAAAGATTGAAAAGTCAAATACCACTGAGGCTGCTCATGAGCAAAAGCCTAAGACCGAAACTGTTACCGAGGGCAGAAAAAATACTACGGAAGCACCCGCAACAACCACAGGTCGTAAGACCGATACCACGCCAACAAAGCCTGCAAATCACGAACATTCTTGGAAATGGGTTGTAGACAAGGCTGCTTATGACGAAGATGTATATGAAGACAGACCTATATATGAAGACCGCCCTGTATGTGAAGAAAGACCTATCTACGAAGAAAGACCTGTATATGAAGATACTTATGATGTATGGGAAGTTTACATATTTGACACAGGTGCAAAGTTTTATACATACTGTTTCACAACAGAAACGATAGGCGACTTTTATCAGATGGACGCATATGCAGAAGCAACTTATGGTAGTTATAATGCAGGGATGTGTCATTGTTCAATTCGAGATGAACAGGTTAAGACAGGCACAAAGCAGACCGGCACAGAGAAAGTTCAGACCGGAACTGAGAAAGTTCAGACAGGCACAGAGAAGGTTCAAACCGGTACTGAGCGTGTTAAGACCGGTACAGTACACCACGATGAGGTCGGTCACTATGAGTGCTCCTGCGGAGAGATAAAGTAATTAAAGGGAAAACAAGTAAATTAAGTGGACATTATCAAAATGCGGTGCTACAATTATTTGGAATTATCCATTATAGGAAATATATAATTAAAAGGAAGGATGATTGATATGAAAAAAACAGGATTGAAAAAAGGAAATAAGATTACAAAGTTAATAGCTGCTTTATTGTGTGCAGGTATGTTGCTTACAGGTTGCGGAAACAGCGGAAGCAAAAAAATAGAATTTAAAGGTGATAATACAGGAAATAAAACTACCGAGGGCGGAGCGTTTGATTCCTTCGGAGGCGGAAGTCAGAGTGAAATGACTTTAAGCGAATATATATTGGCAAATCAGCCTTGTATAGTTTATTTGAATGCCGGATCAGATAACAGTAAAAATGAAAATGATTCTAAAACGCCTGAGAGCTATCAACAGCCTGCAAAGGATGAGGAACCTGAAGGATTCTACTATTTTCATGATAATGTGGTAACAATGTATGATACCGATCTTACTTGGGGTGAGATATCCAGGATGTCAGACGAAGAAATCTTGAGTTCAAGTACGATAGAAGAGTATGCGACCAATGCAGAATATAAATTTGCGGTATTTACGGATGAAACCGGAAATAATTTTAAAGGTGAATCTATCTTTGTTAAGGAAGTATATGGTTCAGGCGAAAGTGATGTGTGCGTTTTTGACGGACATTCGGTTCATCATTATTTTTTGGGATGGATGACAGCATCATGGGGAACCGCATGCCAAGTATATGACGCATCATATATAGGCTGGACAGGATATTGTCCGACGACAGACAGCGGTATGAATATAGCAAGACCTTCATGGTGGATAAAGGAACCGGCGGATGTGACCATAGTGCTTGATCAGCCTAATTCACCTAATGTTGTACTTGATCCTGAGTGTGACGGTGATGGTGAAGTAGAAGATAGTATTTTTGAATAAGCCATAGAACGGATAATGTGTACCTGTAAATCGGAAGGATAAAATATATGAATAATAAAGAGTTTGAACTTATAGCACCATGCCATTTCGGGCTTGAATCGGTGCTTAAAAGAGAAATAACCGACTTGGGTTATGAAATAGTTTCGGTGGAGGACGGAAGGGTCACATTTATGGGGGATGAAACTGCTATTCCGCGTGCCAACATATTTATAAGAACTGCAGAAAGAATCCTTTTAAATATGGGGAGCTTTAAGGCAGTTACTTTTGACGAGCTTTTTGAGGGTACAAAAGCACTCCCGTGGGAAGAATACCTTCCGAGAGATGCCAGGTTTTGGGTAACAAAGGCAACTACAAATAAAAGCGCACTTTTTGCGGGAAGTTCCATTCAGTCGATTGTAAAAAAAGCGATTGTTGAAAGAATGAAGCAGACTTATCGTGTGAGCCGCTTTGAAGAGGACGGAGCGGAATATCCTATAAGAGTTTTCATATTTAAAGATATGGTTTCAATCGGTATCGATACCTCGGGAACATCACTTCACAAGCGCGGCTACAGACAGCTCGTCGGCAAAGCTCCGATTTCCGAAACACTTGCATCGGCACTGCTTATGCTTACTCCATGGAATAAGGACAGAGTGCTGGTCGATCCGTTTTGCGGAAGCGGTACATTTCCGATTGAGGCGGCTATGATAGGTGCAAATGTTGCACCGGGGATGAACCGTGAGTTTACGGCGGATGCATGGGAGAAAGTCATTTCAAAAAAAATCTGGTACAATGCTTATGATGAAGCACATGATATGATAAGAAATGATGTGGAAATGAATATTCAGGGTTATGACCTGGATCCGGAAATCGTAAAATGCGCCATGGCAAATGCTAAAGAGGCAGGCGTTGACAAATATATACATTTTCAGGCAAGGGATGTAAAGGACCTAAATAATCCGAAGCATTATGGATTTATAATTACAAACCCTCCTTACGGTGAAAGACTTGAGGAGAGGAAGGATTTGCCGGAACTTTACAGAACTATCGGAGAAAGCTTTAAAAGGCTTTCTGACTGGTCAATGTATCTTATTACGTCTTATGATGAGGCAGAAAAGTATATAGGAAGAAAGGCTGATAAAAACAGAAAGATTTATAATGGTATGATTAAATCGTATTTTTATCAGTTTATGGGACCTAAGCCACCGAGAAAAGAACGAACGGATAAGTAATTTGAGAAATAAAGTTTATGGTCATGGGTTAATAATATATGAAAAAGGTTTTTGTATTTCTTGCGGTTATTGCCGCGATATTTACAATTACATATTTTGCAACAAGGAAACAGGTTGTTATGGTTGATATGTCGGAGGATTTTTCCGAATGTGCGATGAGTTTTAAAACGGATTTGGTCGAGCATTTTAATGATGATCTTGTTGTAACAGTTAACGGCATAAGCATGGAAGAATTCGATTATGAGAATTATGTAAGTGATTCCATGAAGCTTGTTGTAGAGGCAGATTTTTTAAAAAGCCTTTTAAACTGTTCGGTTTGGGAATATCCTGACGGAAAAGTCCTTATTATGAAAGGAAATAATAAGCTGGAAACCGGAATAGGCGTGGATAAAGCGCTAGCTAACGGACATGAAGATATTAGGATGGAAACTCCGGTATCTGTTGATGAAAAAACCGGTAAGCTTATGATACCTTTGGATGAGGTTGCGGAATTCCTTAATTATCACGTAGATTATTATTACTATGATAATCATGTTGATTTGGCACTTTTCGGAAAGGAAAATGCTTTGCCGCCACGATACGATATGAGAGATTACGGCCGGGTTACAGGAGTCAGAGACCAGGGAAGATATGGTACCTGTTGGGCTTTTGCATCGCTTGGCGCACTTGAAACAACACTTCTTCCAATGGAATATAATGAGTTTTCAACGGACAATATGACACTTGCCAACAGTTATAATCTGGATGTGGATATAGGCGGAGAGCATACCATGAGCATAGCATATCTGGCTGCATGGCAGGGACCTGTTTATGAAAAGGACGATCCTTACGGTGACGGAAAAACAGATTTGACACTTGAAGCCGTAAAGCATCTTGAAGAAGCACTTATAATAAACGGCAAGGATATGAATAACCTGAAAAGCGCGATATTCAGATACGGTGCCGTTGAAACTTCTATATATTGTCAGATGGAATATGTTGACAGTTTTTCCAAATATTATTCGCGTGAAAATTCGGCATATTATTATGACGGAGATGAAGGCGCCAATCATGATATAGTGGTTGTGGGCTGGGATGATAATTATCCAAAGGAAAATTTCACGATCGAACCTGAAGGAAACGGTGCATTTATCTGTAAGAACAGCTGGGGCGAAGAATTCGGAGATGACGGTTATTTTTATGTATCTTATTTTGATAATGTGATTTGCAATAAGTCAGTTGTTTATACAAGAGTAGGTGATGCGGATAATTTTGATAAAATATATCAATCCGATATGCTTGGCTGGGTAGGCCTTATGGGCTTTAACAAGGAGAATGCCTATTTTGCCAACGTGTATGAAACTGACGAAAATGAGGAACTTGCGGCAGTTTCATTTTATGCAACTGATAAAAATACCAGTTTTGAGGTTTATCTGGTTCAAAATTTTAAGGACGAATCTTCATTTGAAAACAGAGAACTATTGACTTCGGGAAGCATGAAATATGCAGGCTATTATACTGTTCGGATTCCGGAGCCTGTGCGTCTTTCGGATAAGAGTAAATATGCGGTGGTTGTTAAAATTCATACACCAAACGCAATTCATCCGATAGCCATAGAATACAATGTTGATGAGCGGACTGAAAATTTTGATATAACGGATGGTGAAGGCTATATAAGCCTTTACGGGGAAATATGGCACAATGCGGAGAAAACTCAAAATTGTAATGTGTGTCTTAAGGCTTTTACAAATTATGTTTCAGACGGCGGCGAGGACGAGATAGATAAAGAGTAGCAGGAAGATAATGAAATCTGTTTAGTCGACTAAATGTAAATATATAGGTCAATTAAATAAAGAAAACAGGAGAGATAAAATGAAAAAGATTATTTTTGCAACAGGAAATGAAGACAAGATGAAGGAAATCAGAATGATCCTTGCAGGTGAGGATTATGAGATTTTATCCATGAAGCAGGCAGGAATTGATATAGATATCGTTGAGGACGGTAAAACTTTTGAGGAAAATGCAATAATCAAGGCAACCGCAATATCAAAGGTTAAGGAGGCAGAGGGCTGTATAATTCTTGCTGATGACAGTGGACTTGAAGTGGATTATCTTAATAAAGAACCGGGAATATATTCTGCAAGATATGAAGGCGTTGATACTCCGTATGAGATAAAAAATCGTATAATTATCGACAGACTTAACGGGGTTCCGGATGAGCAAAGAACAGCTCGTTTTGTATGTGCGATAGCTGCTGTATTTCCGGACGGAAGGGTTGAAACAAGACGTGGTACAATTGAGGGTAGAATTGCATATGAACCGGCCGGTGAAAACGGATTTGGATATGATCCTATATTTTATGTGCCTGAGCTTGGCAAGACAACGGCTGAGATTCCGCCGGAGGAAAAGAATAACTTAAGCCACAGAGGAAATGCTTTAAGAGCTATTAAAGAGATAATTTAAAGAATTAATTTTTGTACACTTAGATTTCGATGGTTTTGAAATATACGAGGTTTAATAAGGATTTATGAGAATACTTGTAGTAAGTGATTCGCACGGAAAAAATGAAAATGTAAAAAAGGCGATAGAAGCTGCAGGAAAGATAGATGCACTTATTCATTTGGGCGATGTTGGATACAGCTATCATGAAATAGAGAGCATGGCTCATGTTTCAACCTATATCGTAGCCGGTAATACGGATTATATACCCGAGCTAAAGGACAGAATGATTCTTATGTTCGGGGAACACAGGATATATGTTGTTCATGGACACAGAGAAGGTGTGAGCATGGGGCTTTCCACCTTAAGATATAATGCACTTGAAAATGAATGTGACATTGCCCTGTATGGGCATACGCATGTTCCGTATTTAGATGAAAACCCTGATGATGTAACTATACTTAACCCGGGAAGCATATCTCTTCCACGGCAGGATGACCACAAAAAAACATATGCAATCATAGAAATCGATGATTTCGATGGAGTGACCTATGAGTTTCATTCTATATAAGTATACGGCTTGAATATATAATACTAAATCCGGCGCAGGCACGCATGCGCTACTCTCAGACGTAACGGTTCTAAGCTCGAAAAAACTCGCTAAGTACCGACGTCTTCAAAGTACCTGCTTTTGGATTTGTCTTATATATTCAAGCCTTACATATTGATAAGTTTAAATTTAATTTATGAAAAGGAAATAAATATGAAAAAGGGTGAAATATACGAGGGATATATAACGGAATTTGATTTTCCCAATAAGGGGAGTCTTTTTATCGAGGACAGGAAGGTTACTGTGAAGGAGACTATGCCGGGACAGAAGGTCAAATTTTCGATTTCAAAGAAAAAAAGTGGTATGGCTGAGGGAAGACTTCTTGAGGTAATTGAAAAATCCGAATTGGAAGATGTGATGCCAAGCTGCGAATATTTCGGCATTTGCGGAGGGTGTGCATATCAGAATTTATCCTACGAAAACCAGCTTGAATTTAAAGAAGGTCTGGTAAAGAAACTCATTGATAAGGCCGTTTCGGATTGTGATTATAAATGGGAAGGCATATTTGCTTCACCGAAGCAAAAGGGTTATCGCAACAAGATGGAATTTACCTTCGGAGATGAATATAAGGATGGACCGCTTGCTTTGGGACTTCATAAAAAAGGCAGCTTTCATGATATAGTGAGCGTTTGCTCGGGTAACGGTTGTGAGATAATAAATTCTGATTGGCATAAAATTGTAAGCTATACACTCACATTTTTTGCCGATAGAAAAGTTCCTTATTATCACAGAATGTCGCATAAAGGAATTTTAAGAAATCTTGTTGTAAGACAGTCTTATGCAACGGGAGAATTTTTGATAAATCTTGTTACATCTACGCAATGGGGCGAGTTTGGCTTTGACAGTGAGAGCCTGCTTAAGGAGTATTCCGAAGGACTTGTCGAGTTGGAAAATAACGGACAATTCACAGAAGGAGGAAAGATAGCAGGCATATTATATACCGAAAATGATACGCTCGGAGATGTCGTAAAATGTGATAAAATCGTCTGCCTGTATGGAAAAGACTATATAATCGAAGAGGTAATCGGACTAAAATTTAAGATATCACCATTTTCATTTTTTCAGACAAATACAAAGGGCTGCGAGGTTTTGTACGAAAAGACCCGCGAATATATAGCTGATGCTTCTGACGGAAAAGTTGTTTTTGATTTATACAGCGGTACCGGAACCATAGCACAGATGATGGCCAAGGTTTCCGAAAAGGTAATCGGAATAGAAATTGTGGAAGAAGCAGTTGAGGCTGCTAAGGAAAATGCTGCTCAAAACGGACTTTCAAATTGTGAGTTTATAGCCGGAGACGTATTAAAGACCATTGATCTTGTGGAAGATAAGCCGGACTTTATAGTAGTCGACCCACCAAGAGACGGTATTAATCCAAAGGCACTTGATAAAATTCTTAATTTCGGAGTTCAAAAAATAGTTTATATTTCCTGTAAACCAACTTCGCTTGCGCGTGACTTGAAAATCATGAACGAGCGAGGATACAAGCTTGTAAAGGCTTGCTGCGTGGATCAGTTCCCTTGCACGAGGAATATTGAGACTGTGTGTCTCTTGGGCAGACGAAAACCCGATGATACGATAAAAGTCTCCGTCAATATGGACGACTATTATCAGATCAGGGACGCAGAGGAGGCGGAGAAAAACCCTTCATAAGACCAAAATAGTATATTGAGATAAAAACTTAGCTGTTGATGCGTAAGAAAGACTTGCGTATCAGCAGCTTATTTTATTTTCAGCCGAGAACGGCAGAAGGGAGAAAATCTATGACAAAGGAAGCAAAAACGACAAGGAACCTGAAGGTGATCGCTTGGATGACATGGTTCAGAGCGTCAGAGATCACGGGATACTGAATCCCGTGATTGTCCGGAAGGTTTACGGAGGGGATGAGATGCTGGCCGGGCATAATAGGATGAACAAGAAGCCGTGGCGGCGCAGGATGTGAAGGTGGATGAAAAGACGGCGAAGGCTATTCGCAGGAAGAGATCGCAGAGATGAAGGGCGTGTCGCAGAACACGGTATCCAAGAAGCTCCGCAGGATCAAGAAGCAGCTTACCGAGATGTGCAGAAAAGCAGTATAAGGCAAACGAGAGTATTCTTAACTGAATATGGTGCCCATATGGCGGCGGGAGTTTTTCCTGCCGCTTTTGATGATAGAATATTGACAAAAAGCGATCGTGGAGTTATACTGATGATGGAAAAAATAAAAAAATACATCATACACTCTGCGGAGGATAAAGTATTGAATATAGATCAGAAAGACATAGAGCAGTATCTTTCCGAGGTGAAGGAAGCTGTTGAAAAGGATAACTACCGGCTTGACCGGAACGCCAGACGGCAGGATAACATCAATCTGTTCCTGGATTATGTTATCGATGAGACAAAAGCTAAAGAAATCATATTGAGCCTTACTGTAATGGATTTTTCGGAGATCCTGCAGAATGAGCATAAAGGTTATGAACATGAAAAACTGTATGTATTTGGCAAGGATGTAACTCTTTTGGAGAGGAATGGGACAGAAGAAAAAACAGTATCTCTGTATATCAAGTTCAACAAGCTGGAGAACTGTTTCGTGATCGTCATTTCGTTCCATGAACAGAAATATCCGCTTACATACTATTTCAGATAATCAGGAGGCAAATCGGAGGTGACCATTATGACAGAGAAGGGAAGAAGAGATTTCTGCATAGAGTGCAGGAAAGAGACAGAGTACCTTTTGCAGAAGAAGGACATCGTGAAGAATATAAGGGATAAGGAATATACCTTTGCAATTACTGTGGCTGTCTGCGCAGAATGCGGGGAGGAAATGAGCATTCCGGGTCTTATTGATAAGAATGTTCAGGAAATCGATGAGCAGTACAGGACGGCAGAGGGGCTTGTATCGATTGATGATATCGAAAGGCTGATGAAGATCTATAAGATTGGAAAGGCTCCGTTGTCTCTGGCGCTTGGGTTCGGAGAGGTGACGATTCCGAGATACCTGGAAGGACAGGTGCCTTCCAAAGAGTATTCGGATATCATGAAAGCAGCGCTTTCATCTCCGGCATACATGAAGCAGAAGCTCATGGAGAACAGGGAGAAGCTGACGGATGCGGCATACAGGAAAGCTTTTACCGCGGCAGAAAGCATAGAAAGCCTGTTTTCCGTATCAGATAAGATGCTCCGGGTGATCGCATATATCTTTGAAAAGCTGGAGGAGGTAACGCCCCTCATGCTTCAGAAGCTGCTTTACTTTATCCAGGGAGTGTATTCCGCATTATATGGAAGACCAATCTTTGAAGAGGATTGCAGGGCTTGGGTACACGGTCCGGTCTATCCGGAGGTATATGAGCTGTTCCGGGATTTCAAATATAATCCGATCGATGATGCGCGGTTCGCGCTTCTGGAAGGGACAGAGGATGCCCTGACGGATGACGAGAAACGTGTAATTGACCTTGTTGTGAATACGTTTGGGATGTATGGCGCAAAAGTACTGGAGAGGATCACACATAATGAAGATCCGTGGATGGAAGCGAGAAAAGGATATGGAGACAGCATTCCTTCCAGTGAGCTTCTGCCGAAAGAACGGATCATGAAGTATTATATCCTTATAAACCAGAAATACGGCATAGACAC
>ODAI010251561.1_pt1 | contig 14716 bp, 12 predicted proteins | sample 1539321 | NCBI WGS metagenome assembly ODAI01 (sample SAMN02144231, study PRJEB22623) | gut metagenome | biome: sheep rumen | host: Ovis aries | place: New Zealand
ATGCCGGCTACACAGGTTTGGAAGGTGCTCTGACGGCCAAAGGAGTAAAGCCCATTATATGTGAAAAAGGCTTTAGGAATCATCCTCTAACAGACAGCCAAAAGCTGAGTAACAAACAAAAGTCAACAGTACGCAGCCGAGTGGAGCATGTGTTTGGCTTTATGGAGCAGTCAATGCGTGGCTTGATCTTTAGGTGTATTGGCATCGTCAGGGCAAAGGCAAACATCGCCTTTACAAACATGGTTTATAACATATGCAGATACTCGCAGACTCTGAGATACAACTCAGAATGGATAACTGCGTAAATGTACCTCGTGGTTTATGTTGTACAATATAAAAAATGGGGGGGTAATTTGGACTAATTACTTTACTTTTGCATCATAGTAATTGTTTGGGCTGTAAAACGTGACCTCTACAGCCTAGACAATTCGATAAAGTGAATTTATAGAGGTCTCCATTATTTAAAACCCTAAACAACATATACGATATGAAATGTCCTTATTGCGGTAGTTTAGAGACAAAGAACTCAACGCCGTTCTTTTCAAAATGTTTTTACTTCGTCTTAAATAGTCTACTGAACACTTGCTCAGCGGACCATACGCCAGAACGTTCGAACTATGCGTCCGACAAGGGGAATTGGCAATGCAGGAAATGCGGAGCGAAATGGAAAATCTAAAAAAGCATTCCATTTTTATTGCTATGCATAACTTTACTGGTATCTACTCAACACAATTTCTGTGATTTTTGCGTTTGGCTTGAAATGAGTGCTGCTTAGTTTGATGTAACCGAGAGATATGTCTTTTTCATCCACGTTGACCGTTATATCATCGTTTCTTCTCAACCCGCTCAATTTTGCAGGTGTGCTCCTTGGTCTTTTCGTCGTAGTTGATGCCCACGAAGAGCAGGTTGTCGTAGTATTGGTCTAACGCTTGGCAGTAGTTCCGCTTCTTTATCTGTTCGAGGGCACTTTCCGCACTTTTGTTGTGCTTCAATTCTATCACCAGTGCTGGAATGTTCGGTAGGTAGGGTACCAGCACCAAATCGGCATACCCCTTGCCTGTTGGCAGTTCCTTTACCAGTGTGTAACGGGTGTTGGCGTAGAAATACGCTAAGCAGATGGCACTTTGGAAACAGTGCTCGTCGTTGTAGGTCAGCGGATTGGTTACCTCGGTGTGGGCAGCGTCGAGCGCACGCGCCACCGCCTCCTCGTTGCCGTTGATGGTGTCGTCCAGCAACCTCTTCGAGGCGTTAACCACCGCCATCACCGACTTGTAGTCGGGACTTAACCTTATCGACTTGATCCATTCCTGACGCACCTCCTCGTTGGGTATTTGGCAGGTCTTCTCCTTTCGGTTATAGTAGAGGTAGCCGAGGTGTATTAGGTAAGTGAAGACATCGTCTTTCGAGTGGAAGCTGTTCATTGTGTTTTGGAAGGTGCCGGCCTCCACTTCCACGCTTTCTCCGGCAATCATCCGGATGATGTCTTGGCGGATGCCCTCGAAGTCCATCAGTATATAGTCGCGCAAGGCCTCAAACGAACCTGTTGCCGACCAGTAGCTGTCGAATTCGCCCCGGGTGATGGCATTGACCACCGACAGCGGGTTGCACACTTTAACGGTGTCCGACATCTTGTAACCGTCGTACCAGCGCAGGCACTCGTCGTAGTCCGTGCCATACTGCTCGCACAGCGCTTTCACCTCCTCTTCGGTAAAGCCAATCATACCGGCAAATTGTGCCGGACTCAGCATGGTGTACTCGGTGAACTCGTTCAGTTTGCTCTGCACTTTGTCGCGTACAATCGGCATAATGCCGGTAATGTAGGCAAGGGCAATGGCTGGACGGATAGTGGTTCCTTTGAATAGTCCGTTCAAGAAACTGAGGTAGCTGTCGAACAAGGTTTGTGGAACGTTCTCGCGTACCAGTACATCGTATTCGTCGATGATGATGACGAACTTTTCGCCAATGGAGCTATATACTTTTAATATACAGTCTGCTATTGTATCGTCCTCTTCAAAACATATAGAAACAAACTGATTGGAAAATTCCTTGCGCAATTTGTTGTTGATTGTGCCTATTAAGGATTTTTCTTGCCCTTTTATTAGCGAATTTTGGTACCACTCATTCAAATCCAGTTTAATGACGTTAAGCTTGTTCAGGTACTTGTCATAGTCGGGTGTCTGCCCAATTTTCATCTGGCTGAAAATGGAGCGGGTGTCGCATCCCTTCGAGTAGTAGGCCGAAATCATGTTGCCCACCATGCTCTTACCGAAACGGCGCGGACGAGACATGCAGATAAAGTCCCCCTTGGTACTGACCAGTTGGTTCAGTTCCCCAATGACTAACGACTTATCTATATATATTCTTGTGTTCCTATCGTCGCTAAACGCATCAGCGTTCGGATTCAAATACAAGCCCATGACGCCTCCTTTTCTTAATTATACAAAATTAGTAATTAAGCGGTAACATTGCAACCCGGTATTGGCGAACGGTGCGCAACTCTTTCTACTCTTTAAGTGTCGAATGTGCACACGCTACACAAACTATTTGCTATGACTGCTATTTTTTATGAACTGAATCCAGTTTTTAATAACTAATTTGAATTTTTAATGGCGGGTTTTCACAGATTTCAAGCAAAAACAGTAAGCAAGTTGTTTCCGCAGCAAGACATAGGAAAAGAGGCAAGATAATATACAAGAATTCTAATGTAAGTGTTATCTTTATCGGTGACAAGCAAAACGGGTATTCGTTTCTTCACTTGTCACGTGAAAATGGTTGTGTCTATTAGAAAATTTCGTATTTTTCTAATGGAAAATCATTATAATTTGAATCTTATGTATTAGACATATAAGAAACTATGGAACTTTAAAACATTAAAAGGCAGTGTTTAAACACTGCCTTAATTATTTCTTTTTCTTATCAAAACAAGCTTCTTCAATAGCTTCACCTACTTTTTGCTTGTCTATACCATTTCTATTATTTCAAAAGACTTAGAGCTTTACCAATTAAAGATGTACCTGTTTTTTGAAAAAGAGTGAACACTCCAGCTTGACTGCCTATTTTTTCTTCAGTGCTTTCTGATGTGTCACCTGATATTTTATCGTAAGCATTCATACCTGCACTAATAGCAGAAAGACCTGCACTAACAACCTTTCCTATAGGACCAAAAAACATAAAAGGTATTGCTGCTGCTGCTGCAGGAACATATTTCCTGTAAGAATCTTCTAATATTTCACCTGCTAACTTTGTCGCAGTACTTGCAGTTATTTTATCTCCATTACCAGTGCCTATCATATAGGAAACTAAAGTTCGAAAATAAATATATGTTGATTCATAATCAATTACACCAGACTCTAAAAGAGCTTCAAAATCTTTTTTGCTCTCTACATCGAAAAAGCAAGAAATCTCTTTTATACCAGTGAAGGCTGTTAGTTGGTCTTTAGACCACATGTCGATATTTTCGACTTTCGCACTTTTGAGAATTTCGGCAACTTTTCTAGCAAGATCAAATCTTGTAGTATAAAGTGTAGGGTTAATGCCTACTAGCATTAGAGACGCATCTAATACGTTAGGGGAAAGAAATGCTGATTCTTTCTCTCCTTTAAGGAAAATTGATAGTTGAGCTTGTGTCGCTCCTACTGTTTCTGCAAAATTTCTTTGGGAGATCCCCATAAGATTCATTCGTTGTTCTATTATCGTTGAAAATGAACCATTCTTTTTTTCTTCCTGTTTTGTATCCATAATTCATAATGTTTTTGCAAAAATAATGAATTTACTATTAACTCTAAAAATAAACTCATAATCTTTATATAAATAAGGTATATTGTAAAAATGATTAGAAAATCTAAAAATATACATCGATTTTGTTTTGTTATTTAGAAAATATAGCTATTTTTGCCGTATAAAAAAATTATAAATATGAAAACAAAAAATCAAAACAAGTGCCACGCTATTATACATTCATGTGCAGTAGCAGATGCTGGTGGCAATGCAATTCCAGTTCAGGGAACCGGTTTTGCTGCAGGTATTTTAGCAATGACAATGAACTTGGCTGCTGTCTTTGGTCGAAACATTGAGAGTGCAGTCGCAAGAGGACTTGCTATTTCAGCTTTGAAAAAGCAGATCTGTAAAGGACCTATAAAGTACCTTACAAAAGCACTTGTAAAATATGTTCCTTGGGGAGGCCCGGCAGCAGCGACTATTAGTCTTGCCATGATGGAAGCTGCAGGTTGGTGTCTAGCAAACGAGTTTGATAAAGGTTTAATTTAAATAACAAAAATGAATAAAGAACAAAAAGAGTGGTGGTGGAAACTGGGAGTTTCCATCATCGGGGCTACAGCAACATACGTTGTGGCTAACAAATACCCATTCAGGGATGATGACAAGTCAAATTCAATTAAGGTTCTTGGTCAATCAAAAGCAGAAGCTGTAAAGGCTGCTGCAAGTAAGTTTAATCTATCCGAGGCTGAAATTCGTCGAAGCCTAAGATAAAAAGGGGGGAAGCAATTCCCCCTTTTTTATTTTATCATGTTACCGCAGAAACCCATTTAAAGTCCATGTCCTTTTGATTTCTACACGTTTATGATTTAACATATATGAAATTACTGGACTTTAAAACTTTATGAAGCATCCTGACTCGTAGAATCCTCCATCCATCAACCCGTTTCGTCTGGAAGACGGTATCTTCATAACCGGGTGTGCCGAAGTCTGGAGGACGTAGGCGCGCCCGGATGTTCAAACACACTACAGGCGTCTGGAAGACGCTACGTGTCAACCCAGGGTGACACCTTCGTCGCAATGGCCTGACAGAGAGTTTGGAAAATAGGTATAAGAAAAACAGTTTGTCCAATCTGACGTGTTTGTATTATCTTTGTTCAATCTTTAATTCAAATGTTTTGATATGAATATATGTGGCTATCTCAAAACAAGATTGGTTTTGTTTGCTATATGTAGCATCGTTTTGATGTTCGTCAATTCATCCTGTACGAGAATAAGACACAAAATAGTCGACACCCTTACAGATTGTGAAGTGGAAACAGCCTACCATATTGGTTCTCTTTACCCTGAATTAAACAATGTGTCGTGTACTGGAATAAGACGTGAAGGATTTCTTTCTTGTTATTGGTTTAAGTATGAAGCGACTCCGGCTATGGTTGAGTCAACTCTAATGGGTCATTCTTGCGCCTATGAAGAAATTGTACCAGATACGGTTCTTCGTTCATGTGATAGAGATTATGCTATGAAAAATTTCAAACCTGCATCTGATGACTATAAGAATGTCTTTGCAGAGTGGCAAAACGCACCACAGAATAATCTTTTGTATTATCATTGTACGAGAACTCCTCTCGAACATGTGCTCGTGTTTGACACTGTCATGGGGTCTGTTTATCATTACATAAGCGAATTTAGAGAATAGTATTAGGAGAACGACAGTTAAAGAATAGATAAACAGAGCTAATTCCCAAGGGGTGCCGCATCTCTTGAAAAAACTACTTCACCAATATCTTCTTTCCCTTGAAGATATAAACACCCTTAGGCATATCTATTAGACTTTTGCGGACGAGACGGCCATGGAGGTCATAGATGTAGCCGCTGGAAGGGTCGGAACTGATAGTTGCCACGCCTGTCGTGCCTCCAACATAGTAGAGTTGGAAGTGGTCGTATGCGACCCAGTCGGCCGATACAATCGCTTGCTTGAGAATCCCCATTCGTAAACTCTGCCCTTCGTTGAGGTCAAAGTTCACAGAGACTGGCGCATAAGCACTTGCGTTGTTGAGCGCAGACGAGGCTTGTTTGAGGTTGTCTGGATAGGTGTAAGGGTTGTAAGTGTAGGCGGAAGAACTGTACAAGTTGGGTAGTGGAGTGGTGGCTCCGTTCGCATAGAGTTGCGCGTTGTATGTCGAACTGGCGTTGTTCTTCCATGCCTCATATCCTGCGTTGATTGAGCCTGCTCGATAGAAGGCTTTGCATGTGAGGACATAGGAACCTGCTGGTAGGCCTTCGATTTCCTGCCAGATGTCGAACGGACGAGAATACTGTTCTGCTGTCTCGTTGGCATAGCCATTGTAGGCGGCACTGAGGTCTGCCCCCTGCCATCCTATGTTGTAGCGTGTGAATGAACTATTGGTGATGAGGAAGGTTAGGTTGGCTGGCTGACCGCTTTGAGCGAGCGCCAACTGACTTTGCTGATAATTGGCTACTGCTTCTTTCAAATCTACGTACGCGCGGTTAATTGCGGAAGAGGTGGAATTTGAGGCGTTGAGGACGTGGTCTGCCGTGGTGTATGCCTGCTTGAGGTTGTCATCATCGGTGTCGTCGACATAGTTTTTCACTTCCTTCACTAGGTTCTTGAAGTCTTGGCGCTCGGCTTCAGGACACATATAGTCGGTGTACTGCATTGCCGTTGCGCGTCGTCCAATCTCCATCACCTGTTCGGCTGATAGCGCAGTGTCGAAGATAAGGAAGTCATCGAACAGTGCGTTCTCCATAATGGCGTCAGAGGTGAATGGCGAGTGACCGATGGTGAAACGTGTGATGTCGCTGATGAACGACGATGGATTCAGCGTCACGTTTATTTCGTTTTTGAGGTGTCCGTCAACATAGATACGGCCCACGTTGCCCTCTTGCGTGTAGGTGATGTTATGCCAGTCGCCGATGCTGACGCCTGCATATGAGTGCGCTCCTATAGTGCTTCCGCTCTTTATTTCGTAATACCAGTCGCTGTTGCCGCCCGTGTTCACAAGGCCTATGTACTGATCGGTGCCCTGTTCCATTGAGTAAGCCCAACAGAATTTGGCTGTATTGTTTATACTGCGTTGCAGCATGTTGATGCTTATGGTATAGTCTTTTACAGAAGCAAGCGTCTGTTTTGCGGCTGCCACTGGTATGTCCATATAGCTGCCTTCGCCTTTACTTCCAGTGTAGAGCACATGGTTCCCATCTTCGAGAGTGACGATTGACGCTTTTCCAACGAGTTCGCAGGTGTAGGTGCCGCTGTCGTCTGTGGCTTTCCCTTTTTCGAAGGTAAAACTCAGAATAGGCTCCGGCAGAGGTTCTGGTTTTGACGGCTCTACGCCACTGACATGCAGACGTATCACACCTACGGAATAGGCCGGACATGTATAGGCTATCGTATTGTTGTCCTCAATGGTCAGTTGCTGTGTGTGGGGTACTATGCGTTGAGGATTCGATGTGGTGTTCTCGTCAGTACCTTTGGTGGCGGAGAGTATTTCTGCTTCTGCTGTCTCGGCGTTGCCACCTGTAAGGGCGAGCGTCACATCCCTCTGGGTTCCGGAAGGATTAACCACCTTAATGTACATCGTTCCGGTTTCATCGTCAATGCTGGCCGAAGTATAAATCGTACGGTTCCCGTATGTGCGGAGATTGGCTTCGATGATGATTTCTCCGTCAAGATAGCAGCGCACATGTTGCCCTTCCTTCTTGATCCGGATGGTGTAATCTTTTCCTGTGGTAAGCGTTCCGGCTTTTTCTCCGAGTACGCTCTTAAAGCCGTTTTGACATTGCTCTATGGCATGTTTAGAATTGTTCCAGCCTCCGAGGTTGAGCCAGGCATAGTTGTTTTCGTCAATGTAATTGAAGATGATGAGGAAGCCTTCCGAACCGCTTTGTTTCGTGGCGTGAACCGTCATATCGAGGTCCGTCAGGTCATAGACGTTTTTCAACCAGCAGCGGACATCGGTCTGTGAGGCATTGGTCTGCCTGAAAGTGCCATTAGAGGTGTTGATGTTCCATGAACCACGTAGTGTTGCCCAATCGGAAGTGGACGTGTTATTGCCCGTGAGGACGGTGCCATCCGCAATCTTGGCCTGCAGGCCTGTGAAGGTGGCGGCTGTAGACCATGTGGCAAACCCGATGGAGCCTTTGTTCGAGTTGAGGCTGGTGCCATTGTTCTTCTCGCTCCAGCGGATATTCTGTTTGCCTATGTTGTTGGAGAACATTTTTTGGACGTAGTACGAAGGCGTCCCGTAACTCATCGAACTGTTGAAGCGTATCATGTCGGGACGCCAGTTGAAGTTGTCCTCATGCGTGAAAATCGGTGCATAGCTCATCATTCTGACCGCTTCGCTGTTGTTTTCGCACCCCTGCATAAATACGGCTTCGCCAATGGCGGCATTCATGTTTCCAAGAGTCCCATAGTCCTTTGTTACGGCATATTCGCCCACGTAGATGTGTGTGGTCGATTTAGATTGGTTGTCGTAACGGCCATATTGGCTGATGAAAAAGTCGGGCGAATCGTAGTAGTGCTCGTCTTTCAGTTCCACGGGTTCCGTAATGTCGTCGAACATGTAGCTGTCGGCTATAAGGTGCAGTTCGGGCCAACGGGTCTTGATGGCATGGTAGAACTGCATATAGCGTTTCATGTAGTCGTTGCGGTTGAGCATGAACTCCTGTTCGTTCCCGATTTCCAAGTATTTCAAGTTGAATGGCTCCGGGTGACCGTTCTGTGCACGCAGGCGTCCATAATAGGTTCCTGTGCTGCCGTTAGCGTATTCAATGGCATCAAGCGCCTCCTGAATAAACGGATCTATGTCGTTTTCATCCACCCTCCAATCGTGTCCAATGCCCATGTTCACCACAAACATGGCATTGGCTCCGAGATCTTCGGCCAGTTCGAGGTATTCGTGGTAGCCTTGTCCGTCGGTGACCTTATAATCCCAGTTGCGGTTTATATGGCCCGGACGTTCTTCTATTGGTCCGATGGTCTTCTTCCACTCAAAGCGGTTGGTTTGTCCGTCGCCCCACGAACCCTCAATGTAGCAACCTCCCGGAAAACGCATGAAACGTGGGTGCATATCGGCCAGCATCTGGGCTAGGTCGGGGCGACAACCGTTTTTACGTCCCTTGAACGTTGGTGGAAACAAACTGACGACGTCCAGGCAGATAATGCCCTTCTTGTCGCCCTTCAGTGCTAGATAGCCATGGGCATCCGTGCCTGTGGCACTGATTTTTGCGGTGTATTTTTGCCATTCCTGTGTGGCCTTGACGCTGATGGTCGCACTTCCTATATTTTGTCCATTAGCATTTTGCAGTTCCGCAACAATATTACCGTTGTAGCTATCTTCGGCGCGGAGCCAGAATGTGAGCGTATATTCACGGCCGTTGACGATGTTGATGCCCCAGTAACCTTCGTTGCGCACGCCTGCATTGTCTGATTTTATGTTGACTTTCAGTGCGCGTAACTGAACCGCGTTGAGCAGTTTGTCTGTCGTTAGGCTCATTTCCGCATTACCCACCGAACTCCAGCAGATAGGACTGTCCATCTCTTCTTCGAAAGAACGGTTGCGGACCAGTTCGGCATAGAGCCCGCCGTCTCCCGCATGGTTTATCTCTTCGTAGAATATACCGTAGTGGTCTTCCGTAACGAGGTCACCGCGATTATTCAGGTCGAATTTGAACTCGATCTGAGCTTGAGCAGATGTAACACTGAGTGTGAGAAGGAACAAACATATGAAACGGTGTACTACACTTGTGATTCTTGAAATAGGAAGTGTCTTTTTTATTTTGTTTTTCATGGCATAAACATTGATTGTCCACACATATAACGAGGTTATGTTGGCATTTGAATATCGTACTTTGTCATCTCGAATCCCTTCATCCGAAGGTGGGGAGGACATGTGACAAGTGCAATATTATAAAAAAAACGTGAGATTCAAGACCTGGAAGAGAGGTAATTAGGAGAAGATTATAACGTATCTATCCCGTCTGGAAGACGGTATCTTCATAACCGGGTGTGCCGAAGTCTGGAAGACGTAGGCACGCCCGGATGCCAAACACACTACAGGCGTCTGGAAGACGCTACACAGAGGACCTGCAGAAGCGTGTCCTCTCTATTACCACCACCATAAGATGTTGAGGCCCAAAACAATTCTGTGACAAGAGTTTCGGCTATACATTCCAGGGATAAAGTCAGTCATGTCCTTTGTAAACCGGTAACCCATATAAAGGATTTCAAAATTTAAATCGACACCGACATTCAGACCCAGTTGGAAACGTTTTGCGTTCAAATCTTCGAAATAGTCAACGCACCCATAGTCATCGATACGCGACTTCGCGATCATGTTCAATCGTGCATCAATCCCCACATAGGGGTCAATTGAGAAACCAACTTCACCAATACAAATGCCTATATTCAACGGCATAGCGACAGACAGAAAGCGGTCGACACAATCAACATCCTGATAGCCTAGACTTCTTTCTGCATGCGACGCCATATAATCCAGTTCTAAACCGCCTTGCATCATCATTGAAAAGTCGCGATTTCGCCAGAGATGGGGAACGTGTACGAACGTTCCATTTATAGTCATACCATAAGCAGGTGCATTCAGATTGTTTGCTGCAGACCGCACACCGCCAGTAGCAAAGTGTACAAACGGAGAATCGTACGAATGGTGGCCAAATGCGTCGAAACTAAAGAGGAATAGTACAATTCCCGCAAATACTTTTTTGTACACACGCCTCAAGACCTCCTTATTACCAGACAGAAAAGAACTTAGAAAATTGTAAAACATAATTGTTCTCATTAAAGTTGTTAAACCGGTTTACCCTACAAAGATATAAAACTTCTTTATTGCTTTTTAAGCATAGATGCGTTGCGCCTATTCCTTGACGACTCTGCAACGGGCATTCCCCAGGTATTTTCATTTATTCGTTTCCCTCTGTTGGTTAGGACGTTCAGAGACCTGTATATCCCTTTGGAAAGTACTGATCTTTCTTGGTTAGGGGGCTAATCATTTATGGTTATTCTAGTGTCTAAAAATACTCATTATTGGTGATTGACAGCCGCCTACGTCCCCTCTATCTTTGCAAGTGTAAAAACTAAAACTTATAAACTGGATTATTAAAGATGAAAACGGGAATTTTTTACGGTTCTACTACTGGCGACTGCGAACGCATTGCCAAGAGCCTGGCCGCTAAGTTGGGTGCCGAACTTCATAATGTTTCTGAACTTTCCGATGCCGCTTTGCAGGCCTACGACCTCATCCTCCTCGGTTCTTCTACCTGGGGCTATGGCGATTTGCAGGACGACTGGGAAGGGGCTATCTCTTCTCTTTCTGGTGCGAACCTTGCCGGTAAGAAGGTGGCGGTCTTCGGTTGTGGCGACTCTGCCTCTTATGCTGATACCTACTGCAACGCTATTGGCCTGATCTACGATGCCGCTGTTGAGGCAGGGGCTACTATGGTTGGTGGAGGCGTAGCTACCGATGGTTACGATTTCAGTGACTCGGCTGCTGTTCGCGATGGTGTTTTCGTTGGACTTCCACTTGACGAGGTGAACCAGGCTGAACTTACCGATTCGCGTATCGACGCTTGGGTTAAGACGCTTGTTTAATGTATCTATAACACTGTAAAATTTAGTATTATGCCTACTGTCGACAATTTTCCTGGTGAACTGAGGGTGCTCCTCAACCATATCTACGAATACCAGAAAGGTGTCCGTAACCTCATTCTCTACACTATGCCGGTTAAGTACAAGGACTTTGCGCTGACTAGGCTTTCTAACCAGCAGATCGATTATGCGGTCCAGGTGGTCGACGATACGAAGTTCAATCTCTATTTCGGTCGCAAAGAGTGTATCGAGGCTATCAAGTTTATGACGGTTAAGCCTTTAAACTTGCTCTCGCCCGAAGAGGACTTTATGTTGGGCACTATGCTCGGGTATAATATCTGTATGCAGTGTGAACGCTTCTGCGACCGTAAGCGGAAAGCTTCTTGATGCGTTCTTCTTGCGTTGGTCTCCCGACTGCAGTGTATAATGTATCAAAATATTTAAACAAAAACTTCATTTTTTGCTTTTTTGGAATTCCATCCCCGTGGCGATGAGTGTGCCGCGTTGGGATTTTTATCCTGATTGAAATAGCCAGGGCGTGAGTCTTGGCTATTCTTGTTGTCATTATTTATGGTGACTGCCTTGCTATTTATCACCATTTTTGAGGATTGCCTGTTCTTGTTTCGCTCTTTATTTTTGCCTATGTGCATTTTCTGCGACGGGAATAGGTGTTTTCTCACAAAAAAGAACGAAATTTAGATTCTATTGAAAAATGAACAATTTTATGCTCTTTTCTGAAAAAATGAAGTTGGCCGATATGATGTTGGCCAGTTCCAAGTTGTTATATGTATTCCCCCGTTTTGGCATCAAATTGGGCTTTGGTGAGAAATCTGTCTCTGATATCTGCTCCGAGCTCGACATTTCTCTGCCGCTTTTCCTGCAGGTTTGCAATGTCTATACCAATCCAGACTATTTGCCGGAAATTGAGGAACTGAGCCGTATTAAGATGCACGACCTTATCGCCTATCTGAGGAACTCCCATTCCGACTACCTCAAGTTGCGTATTGCCAATTTAAGGGCGAAAATTTTGAAGGTGGCGGCTGGCTGTGGTAAGAATGGGACAATGCTCCTCAAGTTTTTTGACGGATATGTCAACGAGGTGGTCAAACATTTCTCGTATGAGGAAAAAATTGTTTTCCCTTATGTCGAAAAACTGGTCGAACAAGGGCCTCAGAGCGAATACAATATTGGTATCTACGAGAAGAATCATACCGATATCGAGGAAAAACTCGATGACCTGAAGAATATACTTATCAAATATGTTCCCGAGGCTGACTTTAGCGAACAGAGAGAGGTCTTGCGTGAACTTTTCCTTTTTGAGGAAGACTTGAACAGGCATTCTCTTATTGAAGACCGTATTTTGGTCCCTCTGGTGTTGGAGTTGGAGAAAAAGTAGTTTGTGCGATGATTAACAGGTATAAAATAGCAATTGTCGAGCCTGCCCCTTTACTGTTGGCGGGTGTGAAGGCTTTGTTGGAAGAGTCTGGTGAGTTTGAGGTCGCTTATGTTTTCAACACCTTGCATGGGTATGAACTCAGGGCGTCGCACATTCAGCCTGATGTTATTGTAGTTTCTCCCGATTTGTTCGATTTCTCCAACCGGTCTTCTATACGCTCTTTTTTCGCTGTTCCCGATGGTTCGGCTCTGGTCGGATTGGTGACCGCGCACTATGACGAGAAGACGCTGCGTCAGTTCGATGCCGTTATTGATATTTTCGACGACTTGCAGTCGGTAATGCTGAAGTTGAGGTCGGCTCTCAAACTGAACTCGGAAAACGCTGATTCGGGCGACAGCTACAACCTCTCTGACCGTGAATTAGAGATTCTTGTCTCTGTGGCAAAGGGCCTTACTAACAAGGAAATTGCCGAATTACACGACATTTCTGTCAATACAGTCATTACTCATAGGAAGAATATATCACGGAAAACGGGTATCAAGTCGGTTTCCGGCCTTACCGTCTATGCATTGCTTAATAACCTTATCGACCAAACCGATGTCGAATAGTCTGTTTTTCTGATTCTAAGTCCTTCCCCTTCTGTTTTTTTGCACACTTGCTCCTTATTGTTGCTGAAAATCAAATATTTTCTATAACTTTGTGGATATACTTTTTGTAGTTCCAAGGTTTCTTTGTCCAATTGTCTTATGAAGGTAATGTTTGATGTTCGTCATTTTACAAATTCCGTGTTGCGTTTTTGCCTTTTAGGGGCGTTGTTCCTTCTTACACCTGTCTCTGCTTTTGCCGGTGGCTATAATGTGGTCTGGCAGGAAGATTTTGGCGTGGTCGAAGATTCAGTGGTGCGCGATTTCGCCGACCCCTCTATGAGTGTGCCGGAGCATCAATTTGCCGGTACAATAGGTATGGGCGATGGTTACTATGGAATTACCAACAGCACTTCGTGGTGCTTTATAAAAAAGAAGAGTGTTAATCCTGATGTGGCCTATCATTTTGTGCCAGGACGTGACCATACAGGGAACCCCAATGGGGCTATGCTCGTTGTAAATGTAGGTTATAATGTTGTAGGTCTGCCCATCTATGAGAATAATCTCGATCTGAAATTATGCGGAACACATAAGTACAGGCTTACCATGTATCTGGCCAATGTGTCTGCCTCTTTGCGTTTCCCGATACTTACAATTCAGGCGGTCAACATCAAAGACCCACAAAATCCTGTCGTCTTAGAGTCGTACGAGGTGCCTGAGTACGATGTCGCTATTTGGCCAGGAAATGAAAAAGGGGATGAATCGCACCATCAAATGAGGGAATGGACTAAGGCCTCCATTGAATTTGAGGCAAATGAGGACGATAAACTGCAAATTGTTATTGTGAACAATCAATCCGGTGGTAGTGGTAACGATTTCGCTGTCGACGATATTATGCTTGAACGTTACGATGAGGAAGAAATTCCGCATCCTGAAATTGCTTCCGATCTGGTAAGTGATAACTCTACCTGTATTCCTTCCTATTCGGTCAATAACAGTAACCTTTTGACTTCGTGGAAAAAGATTTACGACGAAATCTATTTCCTCTGGCAGTATTCTACTGATGACGGATATACTTGGACGTCTATTCCCGAGGCTAGCGGTATAGAAAAAACTTCGTTGCAACGGCAACGGGGAAAGAGCGGAAAGGAGGAAGTTTACCGTTTGATTATTACGGGCTCTAATGCTGCCGACGATGCTAAGAAAAAGGCCGAAGATATTGCTAAATACGGTACCCCTTCCGATGGGTGTGAGTATTTCTCCATCTCTAATATTATCGCGCAGCAAGAGGAGAAGGAGACTCCGACTGCTTCTGTCGGCATTGACAAAGACGATAAAAAGGTGAGTCTGCCAACGTATGACTGTACCAAGACCGACCATACTATCGACTTG
>ODAI011368417.1_pt1 | contig 14716 bp, 17 predicted proteins | sample 1539321 | NCBI WGS metagenome assembly ODAI01 (sample SAMN02144231, study PRJEB22623) | gut metagenome | biome: sheep rumen | host: Ovis aries | place: New Zealand
ACCAACCGTGTATTGTGGCATTTCCAACCCGAAACCTGACAATAAATAAGATGGTTGTTCGTGACCCCGTGACCCATAAGATAACAGACCAAAGAACGGATTTCTTTTGTGTGTTCGGTGGTCACAATGATAAGATTTCAGACCTTGAAAGGTATCTGAAAGCAAACGGGGCAAACCCCGTGAAAATCTGCTGCACATACGACCAGACTTATAAGTTGGTTGAAAACATTAAGGAATTGGGTTGGCATCCCCGAAAGATGGGTCTTAAACTTGTCATCGATGAATGGCACCAAATTTTGTTTGACTATTCAAACGACAGAATCCCACGTTTGCGGAAAATGCTTTCCCTTATCAATGACCCATTGTTTAAGGGTCGTGTAACCTGTATGTCGGCAACACCATTGACACGGGAATTTTTGTTTGAGGAAATGCAAAACCTACCATGTTACACCGTCAATTACAAACCCGTGTTCCCTGAAATCATACAATCAAAACATATCTATTTGACAAAGGATTTGCAGGAACTCACAAAAAGTTTCCTGTCAGGGGTTGAGGGAACGGCAAACGCCCACGTCTTTATGAATAGTGTTCAGGGCATTGTTGGTGTTGTCTTTGACGATGACATTGCCCCGAACATCGATAAGGTCAAAATCGTTTGTTCGGAACAGGACGAAAATAACACAAAACTTTTCGTCAACGGTGCAAAGAAATACGTCGATAGGATGCAACGTCGATTGATGGCAAAGGAAATAACGGAAAACGAATATAACATCCTTACCCGTGCCATGAAAGAACGATTGGAACGTGTGGAACGTGGATTCCCCTTTGTCGATAACATCAACGATGATGTAAGAAAGATAAACTTTTATACGGCAACCGCTTTTTGTGGTTGTGACATATACGATGAAAACGCCATCCAATATGTCGTTTCCAATGGTGCAAACAAATACACGATGCACGATATATCGACAATCTTTGTTCAGATATTGGGTCGGATAAGGGATTCACGAAACCCACAGGTTTATCATTGGTACACGACAAACCGATATATTGCCGACGAACAGGGACATTGTGGTTTCCTTGAAAGTAACATCTTAAACACGGAAATTGCAAGGGTTTGCATGGAACACCCACGGGCAGCCATTGACCGTTATTCGGTTGAGGAATTGGAATCTTACTACCTTTGCAAAACCGATGATGGGGGGTTGGTGTTCGACGATGTTCTTATGAACAAAGACAAACTTAATTGGGGAATCTTACATCAACAATACAGGTCAGCGGTCAGCGTTAAAGCGGAATTTCTCAAAGTTGGCATTAAGGTTGCAGAACCCATGACAGACGATTACAACAAAACGTTGGGTCGGGAAATGGCAAAACGACCAACCATCAGAACCACGTTCAAACAAAGGTTTGAATTTTACGTCCGTTTGCGTACAGACCCACAACTCGATTTGTTCCAACAACGCCCATTTGATATTTACGTCATGGAAAGTAACGATGACCTGTTGAAACCCGCTTTTGACATTTTGGGTGTCGATAGGGTCAGGGCGTTAAACCATTCCCAACGCCTTGTTCGTGCCGAAATTGCCATGTTCAGGACGGGACAGGCACAACGTCGGGCGGTTTCCGCTTTCGGTTTGCACGTCGGGGATGTTGTGCCAACGTCAAAGGTTAAGGAATTGGAAAAACGTGCTGCAAAAAAGTTGGGTGTCGATAAGGTCAAATTTACAGATTACTTTGAGCGTTCCGCACCGATTAAGGTCAATATAAACGGGGAAAGGGTCAACCATTATCGAATTTTGGCGGTCAAAGGAAAGAAAAATCCGTAAAACGTTGCAAATATCGGTTTTTATTCGTACCTTTGCACCAACTTAACAAAGTTACCCCGTTACGGGGAACTAATTTTAATTTGTGACGGGGGTTTGTTGTGAAACACAACCCCTTTTTTCATGCACATAAGAAAAGGGGACAACCTTTCTGATTGCCCCCTCATGGTCACAAATCTTAACTTATTTCTACATCGTAGGGTTTTCGTTCTTTTCCGTTGGCAACACAAACGGGTCGAAATGGATTTCCTTTTCGGGGAATATCTTTGAAAGACACATCGAAATTTCGTCCTGAATCGGTTTAATAACCGTTGTGTTGAATATCTCAAACGCCTGTTGGAACTCTAATCGGCTGAAACCGCTTTCGGCAACACGACCAATCAGGATTGCAGACGTAACACGATGGGCAATGGTAATCTTTTCGTTGACATCCTTTGCCAACTGCATAAACTTTTTGTCGCTTGCATCCTCGCCCAATGTGTCAACGGTCATTCTTTCATCTTTGGTTTCTGCCCAATTTATCAACAAACGACCTGCAACGTCAGAACCCGTGAACTTTTCATTGATAAGTTTTTCGGTTTCCTTTCGTTCCTCTTCATCAGGGATTGCACCCAAAATGTTGATGATGTGGTTTGATGCAAAGTTGTTCTTAATGTTGTTCAAATGCCAATGTTGGACTTCAACCTCCGTTTGGATGGAATCGATTGCAGACATATAACAACATACGGGGTAAACGCTTCGACAGGTTGCCCCACGATAATAAAAGATTTCCGTTGGGTTCTTACTTTCGGGGTCGTACACGGGGAACGCCTTTGGTTCAACGTTCCATGAACGCCAATCGTCAGCCCAAAACACCATTGAACCATCTTTGTTTGTTCTCAACTTTGCGAAATCTGCCCACCAAATTTCGGCAATGTCCCCGTTTGCATCCCTGACAACCTGAATGGCAAAACCACCGAACAACTGATAATCCAAAACACATTTCCTGATGACTTCGGACACCGTTTCTTTGCGGTTTGCCTTTTCCTTACCGATGGAAAGACCTGCCCCCATCGTATAAAGGACTTTTGAATCAATAATCGCCTGATGGGTCGGGGAATCACAATACAACGACCACAGGAAATCAGGAAACAGGTTGTCAGCACCATACGACATCCATTCTTTCCCGTCAATCATCGTTTCCGAAAGACGGGGACGGGTAACGTTGGGAACGCTATAAATCGACAACTTTGTTGGGATGTTATGTTTCTTTGTCATCTTTCCTGTTGTTTTTGATAAGGTCGGGGGATGTTCGGGGACATATACGAAAACCGAACATTGATTCCCCCAACCACGTTTTTATTTAATCGCCAACCTGACTGATAACACACTGATTCGGGAAAGCGGTTTGAGTACCAACGGCAAATTCGCAGTTAAAACGGAACTCGTCATTGTCCTTGCTATACCACAAATCGAACACGCTTGATTCGTTATCCATGTCGCCAACACCGTAATAGAAATTACGTTTCGGACCGGATACGATTACACCCGTACCGTCAAGACCTGCCACGGGCTTAACCTCGATGTTAGTTCCAGGATAGAACGCACGGGGACGGTCTAATCCGTCGCCTGACTCATGGAACAGGTTTGCAGCCTGCAAAGCCATACGCCACAGACGGAACGTGTCATAACCCATGTAAATTGTTGACATATTCAGAACGGGGGTCGGGATAGCCAAAACAACAGCGTCAACGGCTGCACATACATTCGCCTTAACGATTGCATCGTGTTCCAACTTTTGGGATGCAACGGTAATGCCATCGTTGGCGGTCAGAATCTTAATAAGACCGTCAGTCCATTTCAGGGATGCGTCGTTTGACGTGGTGTCGCCCTGCCAAACCAACTTTTCCACGCCCAAATTGATGTTTGCAATAATATCGGCAACGAAATCGGCTTCAAAGGGCAATGTCTTTTGACCTGCTGCAATACGAACCTGATGTTGCAAACAAGAATTTAACAGGGTCTTATGACAAAATGCGTTCTGCACCTTGATAACCCCTGCCGTGATGGTACGTTGGGAAATGGTAGATGTTCCCGAAGCATTGAAACCACAAACCGAACCATCCTGAAAAACAACTGATGTGTTCAACAGATTAAGGGCGGTCTTTGTCTTAACACCTGTTTGGAGTGTGAAATCCTTTGCAGATTCAGCACCCATGATTGAATCACGCAATAACTTGTCGTGGTTCTGCTCGACATACGTCGGTAAGTTTTTAATAATACTCATTTTCTTAAATATTTAATTAAACGAATTTGTTATTTACTTCCAAAAATCCTGCACGCTGCTTCGTACTTTGTACCCTTAACGTCATCATTCACGCCCGTTGGGGGTGTGGGGGTCGTTCTTTGGGGTACAGGGTCAACCAATGGTTGTTTCCGCAATGTTTCCAACTCCGCTTTCATTGAATCGTTTTCGGCTTTCAAAGTTTCGATTTCAGCCGTTAAATTTGCAATGGTGGTGTCCTTATCATCCACAGGGTCGTTTTGCGGTTGTGGGTCGTTATTTGGGTCATTTTGGGGGTCATTTGCAGGGTCGGGGTCGGGTTTCTGACTAACCTTTCCATCGACAACGTAAATTTCGGTTTCCCCAATCTTATAAGAACCCGTTTCCAAAGGTATAACATCCCCGTTTTCGGCATACGTTGAAACCACGCTGTCAATGTTCAGGTCATCGTAAATAAACGATTTCCCGTCCTGCTCGACAACGTTTGAAAAGTTGGCAATAAATTTGCCCATCTGCTTTTTGAACTCTATAAATCTATTGTTCATAATTATGCGCTTTTATTGATATATATTCTTTTTAATTTATTCGTGTGAAATTGTGTCCTTTCGTGTTACCAATCCAAACGGGTAGGCGATGAAAAATGAATCCGTGTTCCAATCTGCCATTCCAACCCGTCAACGTCTTTCATCGAATAAACAGGATTGCCCGAAATTCGCTTAATGTTCGACGATTGGATGGTGTACGTTCTTACCCCGATATGTAACACCAACTTTGTTGATGCAACGTTTTGGGGAATGTTTGACGTGTCAATGTAAGGACAAAGGGCAACATATTCCCCCGTCACAAAACCGCTATCCGTACAACCAACCGCCTGCAAACTGAATGGGTAGTTTTCACAAACGGAAATTTCCGTGTCGGGGTTCATTCCCTTTCCCTCGACAATGGCAATGAAATCCAATGTCCCGTGGGGGAACATCCTTGCAAATAAATCCCCCTTTGTTATCGTTCCAACATCTTTCATGGCTAACTTTGGGTTTGATGTTCAGGATAAATGTTTATAACTGAACGGGGTTTAACGCTTGCAGGCTCATAACGGGCATAAATGGCGTTTGCTTCGTTCCTCATTGCCTGTCTATCTTCCAAAGGTATTCTTTCCCCTGAAATGGTCATCGAAAATGCGTCCGAACTCGTTTTCCTGTCAAACGTCATCGATGCACGGGACAACATCATCAACAAATCCGCCAATATCAAATTTCGGGTCTGTTCCGTCATGTCCCCAAATTGCCAATCAGGGTCGGTGTCACGACAAAAACACGCTGCCTGTATCATTTCATCAGCAACAGGAAAAGAAAAACAACCCTGATAATAATTCAATATCGTAACCATAAACTTATATATTTAATTCGTTATACATTCTTATTGCATCAGACAATCGGATTTCATCGTAACTGAATACACCTGACACCGACAAACCCCAATCCAAATCGTCTGAAAATTCTAAACCCCACCCCTCATGCGACAAACCGTCAAAAACAAGGTTTTTGGGCAATCGTGCAACCATGACCCATGAACCATCGGGAACGTCGGGACAACGATTGTCTGTCTTTCCATTTGCCACATCGATTTGGAACGATTCAACCACGACAACGCCCCTGATGGGGATTCCTGAATGTTCAACGTCAAATGGGGTTTTCCTTTGCGCTGCATCAACCATCATGTCCCTGATAACATCAGGCATGAACATTACGTTATATTCCCCAATTACGTTGTCATTACGATATATCGGGGTATTTGCAGGACAAACCACAAACAGACAATCAACGGTTGTTTCGTCCATTGCCAACACCTTTCCTTTCATTCCTGATGATGGGTGTTTGGTCAATGATATTGCAACCATCCTGTCCGATTGGTCTTTCACATCTGCCAAATATAATTTCAAACCTTTATTCATATACCTTTATATATTGTTACCCTTTCCAATGTGTGAAATCATGTGTTTTTGTTCTATTTTGTTTTTGTTCTAAAATAAATCTTTTGACCCCCAAAATAGAACGTTATTCCTGTTCTAAATTAAAACTTTGATTTTTTTTATAACTTTTTTGGGAAAATGTTTGGTGGTTTCAAAAATAATGCTTACCTTTGCATCGTTAAGTTAAGTTATCGGGGTTTTGAACCCTATTGTTTCACAAATTAAAATTAGGTCAAATGATTGCAATTCTTATTATCATTACGCTGATTTGCCGTCCTGACATCTTTATTAAGATGGGTGGTAAGAAGTTCTAAACGAACCATCAGCAAACAACCACATGAACAATAGTAATGGGGTTGTCAGGGATTCAACAAAGTTATTCACAAATTAAAATTAGGTACACAATGACATTATTTATTCTTATCGGAATGTTTGGTTGGCTGTTTGAGGGAATGGCAAAGGGTGGTAAATGGTAAACCACACAACCAATAACGCCCTGTCCCGTGAACAATAGTAACGGGATGGGGTTTCTTTATTCAACAATAGTCATAAACAATTAAACGTTATATAAACATGAACAATGCAGTTATTTACGCCCGTGTTTCGTCCATCGGGGACAGACAGGACACAACACGACAGGTTAAGGATTTGACCAAATACGCCAAAGGAAACGCCCTTAACGTGGTTAAAACCTTTGAGGAACACGTTTCAGGTGCAAAGGGTGTTGATGAACGCCCCGTGTTGGCTGAATGTTTGCAGTTCTGTATTGACAACCACATCGATTGCCTGTTGTTATCGGAACTTTCCCGATTGGGGCGTAACGTGTGGAACGTCCTTGACAACATCAAATGGTGTCGTGAACACAAATTAAACGTGTTCTTTCAGAAAGAAAACCTTACCATCTTTGATGCAAACGGCAATGAATCAAAGTTGTTGCCAATCATGGTTTCCGTGTTGGGTATGGTTGCCGAAACGGAACGTGAAAACATCAAATTCCGTCTTAATTCGGGTCGTGACCAATACATTGCCAATGGTGGTAAATTGGGGCGCAAACAGGGGTCAACAAAGACAGACGATGACATCCTTAACAACCCCCGTTATTCGGACGTTATCAAGCGTTTGGGCAAAGGTCAAACCATCCGTGACATTCATTCATGCACGGGAATATCAATCGGGACAATTCAAAAGATTAAGAACATTCTAAAAACAAAGTAACATGGAATTTATAAACGACCATCAGGAACACGTTATTATCAACGTCTTAACGTGTATTGTGAACGGGGAAACGCCCGTTGTCGATAGTGAGGACAAACAGACCATCCGTGAATTTATCGACCTTATAAACAAAGAACGTGAATGGGAACGTTGGTCGGTACATTGCAACACCGATTGTCTATTGTATCGAAACGGGATGTGTCCGTACAAATGGAACGAACACCACAAATGCCCTGAATATAAGGACATGGAAAGATAATCAGTTGGGGGGAAAGAGAAAGGGGTTGCACCTGTCATGGGTTGCAATCCTTTTTTTTATGCCCTGAAACGCCCACAAACGCCCCACAATCGACGTTTGACACCTTGCCTGAACAATTCCACATCCCAACAATTTTGAACGCTTACAGGGGCAATAATGAAAAATTTTGCCCTATACACCCGTAACACGTTGATTTTCAACGATTTAAGGGTCAAAAAGTGACTAAGAAATCGTTTTTGAAATCCATTTCCTAAATACACATGGGTTTTGTGTTTATTTAGTCATGGTTTCTTAGTCACACTTTTAATGTCAAATGTATTGATTTACAATGGTTTACGTTGAAAGATGACTAAAATATCGACTAACTTTTGAACGTATTAAACCAATCTTTCTTTCCCCCCAATCGAAATAATCTTAATATAAAGTATGATGTAAGAATCAGTTTTAAGATAACGATTGGTTAAGACTTAAACCCCCATCCCCTTATTGCATTAAGGGGGGTGTCGATTCGCTTTCGCTATAATCGACGATATATATTTAACATTTGGTTTTGTTTGTTATTTGGATGTCATGTTGTTTGATGTCAGGTGGTTACGTCTTTGGGTATTGGCTAAAAATTATGTTTGCGAAATGAAAGTAAGTAAATGCCATGTTTGCCCTGATTTTTAGTCAGAAATTTAGTCAACTGACAATGTGACTAAAAAATTTGCAAGCGAAATCCAATTTTCGGGAATCACGTTTTGACCAATTCAGGGTTCAATTTTTAGTCAATCTTTGTTCTTTTGCCACCAATGTTTTTTCTTTGGTTTGGTGGTGTTTTCCTCGATAACCTGTATTGTTTGCCCCTGTTCCTCAATCATGGTAAGTTGTTTTTGTGTTGCCTGATTGATGGTGTCGAACATGGATTGAACTGCACCCGTCACGCCCTGAACGACGTTTCCCATCTGTTCGGTCTGTTTGAAAGATTGGTCTTTGATTTCCTTTAATGCTTCCAACACGGGGTTTGTTCCTGTTCGTGGGTCAATGCCTGATTCGATGAAATACGCCAACGATGCGTTGACGAAATCGGTTGTTGTCATCTTTTGTTTGTTGCAATAGTCTTTCAGGTTCTCGATGGTTGTTGCATCCATCAGCCCGACAACATCCTTTGGGTTCAGTTTTGTTTGTGTGAAATAGTCAAGGGACAGGACAACGAAATCCCTTTTGGTTATTCCTGATTCCTCACAAAACGCCTGCAATTTAAGATTGGTGGTGTTGTCGATTGCCACGGTTGTAATGTCCCGTTTCGGGGTTGTTTTCTGTGCCATAATTACGATATGAATTAAGTTATAAATACGTTTGACCGTCGGCAAAGGTACAAAAAAGTTTTATAACATCTGTTGTTTATGGTCATAAAAAATGCAAAACCCCCTAAACAAAAGCGTTTTCGGGGGTTCTGTTGCGCAGAAATTTATCAACTATCCTTTTACCTTATATCGGTTGTTATAACGTTATATCGGGCAAATAAACGCCCTTAAACGGGGTCAAAATAAAAGGGGTGTCTTATCGGTGTCTTTCATCCGCTTCAACACCCCCGTTCTGGATTTTTTAATATGGTCAAACGCATTAAATACAATGGACTTCTCCATCAACTTAAATGCCATTCAATGATATATATTCAAAGATGGTCAATCGTGCGAAATCGTGCGAAAGTTCTTTTGGAACAACACGGAACAAATGGAACAAATGTTCCAATCAGGTAAGAACACGTTTCGCCTTTCGTTCATACATTTTCATTGCCCCACACGCCAAACAATGTGACATGGGCAAATCGTCATGGTCATTGTCTTTCAATGCCCGATAAGTTATTTTGCCCTGTTTGGTTCTTAACATTACGAATTGCCCAAACTGCAAACGTGCCTGTGGGGTGTCAATGATTGAACCCTCTTTCTTTTCAAACATCCTGATTACAAATTCCACGATGTCACGTTTGGTGTCGTTGGTGGTATAGAAACCCGTTACACGCTTACATCTTTGTTTGATGATGTCAACGGCAACCTGACCAACTCCGTTTTGTTCAATCCACGTTTGGCGAACATTCATCAGGTTAAGGGTGTCCCCTATTTCGTTAAGAACGGCAATCGTTCCGTTTTGCCACGTCTTACAATATACCTGTTCCCCCTTTTCATTTACGATGGTTAAGACGGTTGAATCTTCGCCATTGACACCCGACACGTCCACGCCACCATACAAACGTTTATATTCCGTTACGGGTTCTTTCCTCAATCTTTCTTCAAAACCCTTAAACGCTGATATTCCCCCGTTGATGAACTCACAACAATATTCCTGCAACCATATTTGTTCGGGGGTTGATTCCTTAATTTCCTGTACGTCGGTTTCAGGATATAAACCCGATTCCTCCAACGTACATGAAAACGAAATGTGTCTTTTGTCCCCTGTCAACCCCTGATTGAACATATCATAAAAGACACCGCCAACACCATTTGGGGTTGAAACAAAGATGACCTTTTTTGATTCAAGGGTCATGGGACGGAACACCGATTCCCAAACGTCCGTTCCCATCCACGCTGCTTCATCGACGAACATATATTTGAAATTTCCTGCACCTCTCGCCCAACCCTCGATTGACAGCCAATAAATGATTGACCCGTTTGTGAATTGGACGTATTTATCAACCGAATTGGAATGACTGATAACAGGTCTTATGTCCTCGACCAAACGCCTGATAAGTTTTCGTGCCAAATCCCCTGATGGGACAATGTACCCGATGTTACAACGTTCCGTTGTTGCCCATTTAACCGCCTGACCCAAACACAACATTGTTTTTCCTATACGACGGGAAAAGTTCACGGCAATAAACTTATGCCGTGAATCTTCCATCGCCTTAACAACGGGTTTCTGATACCAAAGTAAATCGGGCAACCTTATTTCCATTTATGCCCCCTTTCTTTTGGTTGCCAAACGTGCTTTCCTGTCTGCTTCGGCAATTTCCTTTGCACCCATTGAAAGGGTGTCCGTACCATCAACCAAATAAGACGGGAAACGTTCCGTGTGTGGGTTTCTCCATGTTACGTTGCCCTTATCGTCGGTTATCATCAGGACTTCGGTAAAATACCATTTGCGACCATCGGGGGCGGTCAACGGTTCTGCAAAGTTACGCCATTTGAAACCCCCGTTTACGTCCCAATCGTCGGGGGCGTCGGGTTTGGTCATCAACACGGCTTCATGTGCTGCCTTTGCTATCTTAACGGGCGTTATCCCTGTCATACGGGATGCAGCCGTTTGAGAACCACACAACATTTGTTCTGTGCCATCCTCGTTTGAAACGAAAATCTTTTTAACCATCGTCGAATTTTGTTTTGATTTACGGCAATTTTGGGAACGTGTCAACCATTGCAGGTTGGAAAGAACGTTGTTTTGTCGGTTGTTATCGATGTGGTCAATTTCGTAAATGGGGGACGGGCGTTTTGAAAACGTTTCCATGACCAACACATGAACCAAATAATTGTTTGCCCCCAAACGTACTTGCAAATACGCTTTATTGGGGTCTGTGTTGTTCGGGAAACCCTTAACCAACATTCCCGTCCGTGTGTTCTTAACACGTCCCATGTTTGAAACTGCGTAACTATTGCAACCCCTGATGGTTGCCCAAACCTCGCCATTCATTGTTATTGCTTTTTCCATTGTGATAATAAATTAAGATTGTGAATATATAAGTTATTTATTGCCCCACATTGTGATTACCTGCGTATCGATGGAAATGTCACGGGTCAAACCCTGAACCTTAACCAAAGAATCAAGAACCTGCGTCGCCTGTTTGATGTTGCCGATTTCCATTGAAAGTTTATACAGGTGTTTGTATTTGGCAACCGCTTCGGCTCGTTGTTCCTCCTGATTGCCCAATGCAACCGCCATCATGTCTTTTGCTTTCTTGATAACGGCATTTAGTTTTTTCAACTTCCAACCTTTGAACATTTCCCTTAATTGGGGTTCGGTGTAACCCTCATTCATCAGGTTAAACACCTTAAACGATTCATCAGGAACAACGGCAGGGGTTTTGGTGTCGATGGTTACAACGTCCGATTTGGGCGTTTCCTTTGCCTGTACGGGCGTTTCTACCTGTCGGACGTGTATTTCCTTACCCTCGCCAATTTCGGTGTGTTCATGCACGTTTGAACCGTCATCCTGTTTTTGGTCGGTGTCGATTGTTACATTACCATTGCCCTTTGGGGCGTTCTTAATCTCATCCATGATTTGTTGGATTTCCTCGTTGCCTGTTGCAACCTTACCTTTTTTCTTTCCCATAATGCAAAATTTTATAAGTTTATAATCTGTATTTTCTTTTTATTTTCTTGATAATAATCGTTGATGGTATGACACGCCCGAATCAAACAAGCGTCGCAAAATGCGTTTGTGTGTTCGGTCTTAATCTGCCATGCTATTGCACAAATTTCCCGTCTTTCGTCGGCGGTTATCCGTGAAATGGAATGGGTCGTTACACCCTCCATGACCAACGCCAAAATCGATTTCTTTATTTTCATTGTATTATTACTTTAATTATAACACCTTATTTATTTAATACCCAATCCCTTAAACGCTTCATCAGAAACGTTGGTATAAATGTTATATAACTGCAAAATGCAGCAACACCCACCGATGGGATAAAACCTATATTTGACCATATCAGGTTATATAATAGACACGCCCACCATACGGAACAAACCGAACATGATATAACGGGAATCATAAAACCATTATACGGTAAATTCTTTCCCAAAACCCTTTGCCACAGGGCAATGTTGAGTTTTTGAACCACGCCCGAAACATCGATAATGTAACAAAGGGAAAACGTGATTATAACGTTATAACATATTATTTCAATCATTATTCAACCTCCTTTCCCTTTTTGTCAGGACACGGATTTTGTCTTTCATGTCCCCGATGGTCATTCTTGCCACATAATCAGTCACTCCAAAGAACCGTGCAAACTTCTTGATTGACGGGTGTTCCAAATACGCTGCAAATGCAATCTGTTCCCACGGGTCTAACTTTGCCAACACCTTTGCCCTGATAACGTCGTCATCAGTACCAAAGTAATTTTCCCCATAATTGGTGTGTTTATCAACCAACGCCAACATTTCGGGGGTTCTTTCAATTTCAAATCTTCGTGTCATCTATTTCTATATTTTTTAGTGATTGTTTCCTGTATTTACGATAAAAGGGGGATGTCGTGGAACACCATTGTTTTTTGGTTATCCCACGGACATACGCAAGCAACGCCCCCGATTCGTTAAGTTCCTGAATCGTGGACGGGTCTTTTTCCAATAAGATAAGGATTATTTCGGACGTTAAATCATCAACCAAATTAACGTCACGACAAACGGAACTACAAACCCGTTGCAGTTCTCCCGATGCGTATAAAACGCCAATGATATTGTTTGTTGTTACGTCCATGTCGAAACGAAATTAAATAAGTTATCAATCAGGCGGTTTTCTTTGCACCGTCTGACATTCTTTCGTTTCGTGAACGTTAAAGGGATTGCCATGTCGAGAACGGTCAAATTAACCAACGGGGGTTTCCCCCGACATGGCGGTTTTTTCTACGGGGTTACTTGCCCAACCTCCATCATCACCCATCATGGGGTTTTCTCCCCCATCAAGACCGTTCTCTCCGTTCTCGAATGACAGTGCAAAGATACAAATAAATATGTGTTCAACCAAATTTTTTCGTGAAAACTTTATGATTTTTGGGTAAATTTGTGCGAAATCATTAAATTTTTGGGTTTAACATTTGTTTTTTGGGGAAAAATATGTATCTTTGCACCGACGTTCAAGGGGTTACAGGTTTTGAACCTGACTAAAACCGAAATGTTAAAACGCTGAAACATCAGTAAACAAAGGTCGCCCCAAAAATTAGTCACATTTTTAGTCACAAATTAAAATTAACACGCATGGCAGATTTAGAAAAAATTAAAGCAATCCCGATTAAGGATGTTCTTTCGGGGATGGGACATGAACCCGTGAAAAGGACGGGGAATGAACTTTATTATTACAGGTTTTATGTCGATGGGGTACACAGGAAACCCAATTTGGCGGTCGATACCAAAACAAACCTGTTCCGTGATTTGGTCGATACAACCCGAAAGGGTAGTGTTATTGACCTTATAATGATGTTGAACGGCTGCACGTTCCATGATGCAGTTACCATGTTGGATGACAACCAAATCCCAACAAAACACGTCAACATTGAACAGGTGGTTGTCGATTCAGGAAAGAAAACCATTATTAAGACCATCCGTGATTTTCGGATGACCAACCTTATTGCATACGCCAACCAACGGGGGATTTCGACAAACGTTCTGAATCGTTATTGTCGGGAAATCTTTTATAACTTTGAGGGTTCAGACAAACGGGATTGTTTTGCAATCGGTTTTAAGACTGATTCCGATTCATGGGTCATCAGGACAAAGGAAACCAAACGAAACATCGGTTGTCAGGACATTACAACGTTACGTTTGCACCCCGACAAAGATACATGGTTTATCTTTGAGGGATTTTTTAGTTTCCTTTCTTATGTGGAATATACAGGAAAGACCCCCGTTGCAAATGTTATTGTCCTGAATAGTGTTGCCAACCTTGAAAAAGCGTACAGGCGTTTTTCGGACGTTTCACGGCTCTTTTGGTTGGGGGACAATGATGTTGCAGGGGACAACGCTTTTAAGGCGTTACAATCGATTTATGGGGGTCGTGTGACTGATTCACGGGCAAAGTATAGCGGTTGCAATGACATGAACGATTATTTATTAAAGGAAAGGGGGTCGATAAAATGAAATACGATATTATAGAACGTGGTACATGGAAACCCGTTGGGGTTGTCGATGGGGTGCAACATTACGAAATGGACATCCCCGAAAAGGTCATCAATGAAAGGGCAAAGAACAATGAAAACGTGTACCTTTCGGATTTTCTCGACGAATTGCCAAACGGAATGTTTTGCAAGGGTGCAACGGGAATCGGTGGAACGTCTTTGGTTCTTGCATCAGACCAACCGTGTATTGTGGCATTTCCAACCCGAAACCTGACAATAAATAAGATGGTTGTTCGTGACCCCGTGACCCATAAGATAACAGACCAAAGAACGGATTTCTTTTGTGTGTTCGGTGGTCACAATGATAAGATTTCAG
>ODAI010279110.1_pt1 | contig 14714 bp, 11 predicted proteins | sample 1539321 | NCBI WGS metagenome assembly ODAI01 (sample SAMN02144231, study PRJEB22623) | gut metagenome | biome: sheep rumen | host: Ovis aries | place: New Zealand
CTGAATCAAGTTCAGGATGACAGTTTCAGCATCTACGCAATCTGCAGTGTTGAGATTCCGAAACGAGTTCGGAATGACACAGCTAGCTGAACTTTTTAAACAGCCCCGCAGAACGGTTACAAAACTAAAAACTCAAAATTAAGGCTCTTTACTTTTTCTTTCCAAATGGTTTAATCAGTGCAATTAAGGCCGGGGTAAGGGTATAGTCCGCCAAAAGTGCGCTTGCAAGTCCTATCATGGCCAGGATTCCGATTCTGAAAAGGCAGCCCATAGGACTGAATGTGTACATGAAGAACATGGCGCAGAGAATAAAGGTAGTCATCCCCATGGTCTTTCCGATTTCTCTGAACGAGACGACGACCGCTTCTTTGTAATCGTCGCTTTTTTCCAGCTGCAATTTTATGTGGTTTATCAGGTGAATGGTGTCGTCAACGGCGATTCCCAGAATCATTGGCATGATTGTCATGGTCAGCATGTCCAGAGAATAGCCCGCATAACCCATAACGCCGCCCACCACGATGACTGGAGCAAGGTTTGGAATCATACCGATAAGGCCGGTTCCTAAACTTGAGAAGGCGAGAATCAAAAGAACGGCGATAATCACAAAGGAAAGGCTGAAAGACTTCAATTCCGCCGAGACCAGCTTGTGGTTCATCTCCGCGTATTCCACAACTTCCCCCACTATGCTGATTTTCGCGTCTGGAAAAAGCTCTTTTGCCGAACTTTTTGCGCCTTCGATGTCGCTTACAATCACATTTGCGTCGTAGCCGGCCAGTTCCACATGAATGTGGGTTGTGCCGTAGTCGTCGCTTTCGGTGTCGAACCAGTCCTCAAAGCTATCGCTGTAGAAAACAAGGTTTTGCGCCGTCACCGCGTCATCATCGCTCAGGGCGTAAAAAGCCAGGTCGTCGTCATTGAACATGCGGTTTATCTCTTTGAGCATCTGGCAGGCGGAAGTGACACGGGGTTTTCCGCCAGAAATCTTGGTCAGTTTTAAGGCCCCCAAACGGTCGGAGAGTTTTTCAAGATTCTTCATTTTTTCCGCAGACTTAAAGGCATCGCTGTCGTCGTAGCTAATCATCACATCGTAGCTGTAAAGACTCCCCAATTTTCCCGAAAGCACGGACAAAAGTCGCTCTACATAAGGCACTTTGTTTCCCATCATCTCCACATAGTCCATGTTCACGCTGATTTTAAAGATTCCAGGAACCATGGCAAGAATGACCAGAGCTGAAAGCAAAGCGACGATTTTTGAATGGCGGGTGACTTTTTCCCCGAAGCGGGCAAAAGCGTTGTCTGCGGCGGTCGCGCCAGTTCGGAGGGTGAACGGCTCAGGCACAGCCCCCGCAACGCCCCGGTCTTTTCCGAAGCACATGAGAATGGGGATAAAGACGATGACATAAAGGTAGACCGAAAAAACAATGGACGCGGAAATGCCTCCCACCCAGCGGATTGGGCCGATGCCAGAAAACAAAAATGAAACAAGGGAGGCAATCGTCGTAATCACGGTAAAGAGAATTGGCCAGCCGGTTTCGCCCACAGCCTTGACCACAGAATCCCGACGCGCTCCAGTGCGCCTGAAATGCATACGGAAGGAATTGACGAAATGCACCGAATAGCCCACAGAAAGAGCCATGCCCAAAAGAATGGGTAATGTAATCATGTTGGAGTCGGCCACAAAGCCCAAATGCGCGCTCAAGCCAAGAACGCTTCCGATGCCTGCCACCGTTGCCACAAGGGGAACAATCACGCCGCGCAGGGAGCGGACAAAAATCACGAGACAGAGCAGCATGACGAAAAATCCGCTCAAAACTCTGGTCTTGCACTCCTTTGCGACCACATCGTTTTCTTCCATTTCGCTGTAGGACATGCCTGTGGGCTTCAATGTGTAGGCTCCCGCGGCCTTTTCGTTTTCTTCAAGAATCACTTTCTGCGCCGGGCGGGCAATGTTCTCTGCCGCGAATTCCACGCCGCCGTCATAATTCTCCAGCGAGAGGATTACCCAGCTTTCCTTTGAATCATCGCTTACAATGTTGTTCACAAGGGATTGGCGGCTCAGGATAAAGTCTTTTTTCGCCTTGAGTTCAGCCGGGTCGGAGGGGATTCCGTCCTCAAAGGGGCTTTTTATCTCTATGCTCTCTTCGCTCCCGATTGGGATTTTTGCCGTCACAATGGAAGTGGCCTTGTCCACATAGGGAACCTCTTCTTCAAGCCGCTGCCCCAGTCTCTCGATTCCGGCCAGCACCTCCGGCGCAAAGACATCATCTGCCTGCACCATGACCATGATGGCGTCATCGCTTCCAAAAATCTCCTTGAAACGGTCAGAGTCGATTTTGACCTGCTCCCAGTCCTCGAACCACTCTTCCTCATTGTTCGCCATTTTGAGTTTCGGAAGACCAGAAAAACAAAAAGCCGTGAAAAGAATTATCGCGCCAAGGATTATCCACCGCCACCGAAGCTGAATCTCACCGATTTTAAAAAAGATTTTGTTAACACTTGATATATTCATAAGGAAAGCCTCACTTTTGTTAGTCTATGCTAATATATTATGTAACAGTGTTATTCTTGTCAATATAGCAGTGTTATATTATAATCATTTTCATGACAGGAAATTCCACCGTACAAAAAATCCTGAAAATCGCGACCGATGAATTTTTAGAAAAAGGCTTCCGGGGAGCATCTCTCAGGGAAATCGTAAAAAAAGCGGGCGTGACCACAGGAGCCTTCTACGGATACTATAAAAGCAAAGAAGAACTCTTCAACGCGCTTGTTTCCCCTCACGGAGACCATGTGCTCGACATCTTTAAGAATACTGTCTCCGAATTCATGGAAATCCCCAAAACCCAATGGGCAAAGAACATGTTCGAATACTCAGACAGGGGAATGAGGGAAATTTACGAATACGCATACGAGAACAAGGATGCCTTCCGTTTGATTTTGTCCGCCTCAGAAGGCACAAAGTGGGAGAATTTCATTCACAAAATAGTGGAAGTGGAAGTCGAAATGACTCACATTTTTTACAAGGAAATTGAAAAAGAAGGATACAAGCCCTTCGCATTCGACCCCACGCTTGAGCACATGATAATAAGCGGGGAATTTTCGGCTTTCTTCGAGCTGATTATCCACGATGTTCCGAAAGAAGACGGCCTTCGCTGCGTTAAAGAGCTGCACGATTTTTACCAGGCGGCTTGGGCAAGCGTCCTGAAAATTGAAAAAAACTAGGGGAAAATTATTTTATTCCGCTTTTGCCCTGACAATCAGGGTATTTCCCTCAACCCTCTCCACCAGGCAGACACTTCCCTTGGGAATTTCACCCTCCCCTGCCCCGTCCGAGCCCATAGCCGTCCACACGACTCCGTTTGAAGCCTTGACCTCGCCCTTCTCGAATCTGGTGATTTTTTTTACGACCAGAACTTCCTGCCCGTCCATTGAATTTACGTTTGTCGTGACCCGCCCCAACTTGAGTTTTTTGACAGCAAAAGGCCGGGTAAACACCATGAGAAGAATCGTAATGACGAAGAAAATCAAAAGCTGCCAGCGGAAAGGAAGAGCAGTGCGACAGAGGAAAATCATTAAAAGAGCCGAAACCGCCGCCCAGACCGTGGTAAGAGAAAAAGTTATCGCCTCAAAGACAAGGGCTACTACCATGACGGCAACCCAAAACCAAGGCAAGTGAGAAAGAATCAAATTCAAAAAATCAGACATATCTTCATTATATTGCAGATTTTTGAATTTAGAAAGAAAAAATTAAACCCGCTCGAAAGATTTTGCGTCGTAAAGATAGTCCACGCCCTGCTCGTTAATCACAAAAAGCGAGCCCTTCTGAGGACCGTCAACGACCTCACCGACGCAGAGATAAATCTTGTCCCGCTCAAAAAAATCACAGGCCTCGCCCACATAGCGGATTTTATACAATGTTCGTTCAGTTTTGTTTTCCATAGGACTTTTATTATCGGCAAGAATTTTAGAAATCTTTAAAGGGGCGACATTACCTGAAATCCGGGCTATCCACGGTTCCGCTGACGCTTCATTCCTACGCTGCGCTTCGTACGCTACGCTTCGTACGCTGCGCTTCGGAACGCTTCGCGCCGTTACTATCCCGCGCCGGAATTTTTTGCCAAAATCAGCCTTTCCGACATCAGGAATGAACTTTATCAAATAAAAATTTAGACAGCCCTTAAATTCAATATTTATGCTATATTTATATAAATATATATCTTTTTATATATCTATATCTTTTTAACTAGCGTTTTATATATATTTTTACACATATTTTTTGATATTTTCATAGTTGATTTTATATCTAAAATGCTATATAAATATAAATATATACTTTTTCAGTTTTTTCACATTTCGTGAACAGAGGGGATTTCATGAAATCATTCGTCTTTTTAAACCGCAAGGGTGGCACTGGCAAAACCAGCGTTTCCGTCACCTGTGCCATTGAGCTTGCCCGCAAAGGCTTCAAGACCGTTCTGGTCGACTGCGACCCCCAGGGGAATTCTTCTTCCTGGCTGGCCAAGGATTTTCAGTACGAGCTTTCCGATGTCCTTACTGGCAAAGTCACCGTAGAAAACTGTCTCGTCCAGACTCACTTCGACAACCTCTTCCTCCTGCCCACATTCGCAATCAACGGAGGCTTGCAGGCTTTCGCTTCCAGCACGCGAAATTACTATGCCTTTGAGGACTCGGTTTTTCCCGCCCTCAAAGATTTCGACTATCTTATTTTTGACACCTCCCCGGCTTTCGGCGACTTTGAGAAAGGAATCGCCAACTGCGCCGACACCATCGTTCCTGTTCTCAAGCTTGACCAGTTCTCCGCCGACGGATTCCAGACTCTCATCGAGAACCTAATCACCACCACAAAGGAAATCCGCTGCAAGGACTTGCTGGAGAAAATCTCCTTCGTAATCCTCAACCAGCAGGACAAGCGAATGAAATTCCAGTCTCTCTTCGCCGAGAACTTCATGAAAAATTTCGACGACACCCAGTTCTTCACCATTCCCACGGACACTTCTTTCGTCAAGGCTCAAATCTTGAAGAACGCGATTTCTGACAAATCAATCACCGCCCGAAAGGAAACTACCGATGCCATCGGCGCAATCATCAAGGAGATGACAAAATGAAAGCTCCCGCAAATTTCACCGCAAGCGCCACAAAAAAAATAAATCCCCTGGAAGCGGCAATCAACAGTAATTTTTCGCAGGGCTCACCCAAAGGCTCAGTCCGCCAGACAGGCGAAAATCCCTCTCCAGAGGCACGAGGAGGGCTTTCTGCAGGCGCAAGGGCGGAATCTGGTGAAAATACCCTTCCAAAGTCAAATTCAGCCGCCATTTCAGAGGAAAAGTCACAAATTCCCAACGGGAGAAGGGAAGTGAAGGAAAAATTCCTCGTCTCCATGTCAAAAGGGGAGCGCAGCGTTTTCAAGGCCTTCTGTGCCATGCAGAATGTGTCTATGAACCACTTTGTCATGTGCGCCATGGACTACTTCAAGGAAGACCTGGAAAACGGCAAGGTCTCCCTCAGCGCCCACTCATACAAACGCAAGGAAAGTTGATATGACGGACGAAGAGAACAAATATTTGCAGGAGCTTTTCCCCGAAGAAGAGGCAAGGCAGGAAATAGTTAAAAAATTCCGCAGCTACATAGCCAGTCCCTTCATCGCGGCGGCTCTTCCCCTCAAAGATGTCAAGAAAAATGTCTTTGAGAGAAAATACAACAACATCAACTTCAAGCTCACCAGCGACATAAAAGTCCCCTACGGAAAGAACGGCCGTCTTCTCCTTACGATTATGACCACCCACGCCGTTTTGGACAAAGACGCAAACCCGGAAAATCCAGTGGTCTTGCAGTACACCTCTCTGCAGCAGCTGTTGGACGAACTGCAGCTTCCCAAACAGAGGGGCAAGGAAATCAAGGAGCAGCTTGAGTGCTTCTCTGGCGCCTCATTCGTATTCCGGGAAAAAAAGGTGCAGAAAACCCAGAAATATCTCTTCAAGGAATTTTTCAGCGAGGACGAGAACCTTGGAACAGAGGTCACGGCGACATGGAATTCCAGCGGAATCGTGCCTTTCTTCGAGTCAATGAGCTATGTGGACATTGACGAGAACGGCAAGGAAAAAAAGAGCATAGGCCTGACCATCGTGCTCTCGGACAAATTCACCAAGCTCTCAAAAGCCCACTCTGTTCCCATCGACTACGGCGTTTACAAGGAAATCTCCAGCGTCGTAGGAAAGGACTTGTACGCATGGTTCGTTTACCGAAACAACAGCATCACCGAGCCGATTTTCATTTCCAGGGAATCTCTGGTAAATCAGTTTTTGCCCGTCAAGGAAAAAAGCTATGAGTCTGAGGAAAGGGTCAACTGGAACACCATCAAGGAGCAGATAAATTTAATCAAAAAGAAGTATTATCCTGACCTTAATGTGTCCGTCGCTCAGGACAATTCGGGAATCACGCTGGCAAAAAGCAAGCCTGTAATTCTTCCCAACGACAAGCATTATGTTTTGGTGACTTCTAATCTTTAAAAAGGGTAGGGTAACAGGAATTCAACGGTTTTACACTTTTCAACTTATCTTACTATTTGTCATAAATTTATAAGACTATTTGAATTCTATTTGTTTATATAGAAGAAGTTGTGAATTTGTGACGATTGCGTGGAATTTCTGTTACCCAGATTTTTTTTGATATTGCCTAAGTCTTTATTATGAAATGAATTAGATGATTTTTTTAATTCGTTGGATTTCTGTTACTTTTATAAGACTTTTCCACTTCAATTTGTGCAGAATCGTTGAGATTCCGTTACTTTTTCCCTTTTTCTTCTATTCTTATTGTTGATTTCTGTTGAAAATTTATGACAATTTCTATCTCTTTTCGTTGAGAATTTGTTACCAGTCTTTTGAAAATGCTGATTAGAAAGAACTTTTCTCCGAATCGTTGAAAATCTGTTACCAACTCTCTGAAAATCGTTGAGAATTTGTTACTACCGTTCGGTAAATTCCGATTTTGCGTCATGCCGTTGAAAATTTGTTACCTAGATATTTCCTTGTATTACAATAAAAAAATTAGGGGAGTGGAGAGGGTAATCCGTAGTTTTAAAATTCCCGGCTAACGAGTGGTAATTTTGCTTTCCGTTGAGAATTTGTTACCATGTTGTATGAATTTGTAGACGAATTTTTATATTTCTGCGGCGTTGAAAATTTGTTACCAAGGGGGGGGGCTGCGGGGTGTATGCTGAAAAGTGCTTTCTCAGTATTAGGCTATTCTTTTTTCTTAAAACATTCTATAATAAAGAATATGAAACGCGCAATTTTCAGAAAATCCGCTTTGGACAGAATAGCATCGCTTGATCAGCTTGATCAGACAATGACGGTGGTAAAGCCGTCCAGCGTTTTTGCTTTAATTTCAATTGCAATCATCATAGCTGCGGCTCTTGTGTGGGGAATTGTTGGTACTGTTCCTGATATGGTGAACGGAACTGGAGTTCTTGTGAATATTGACCATGTTGTTAGTGTAAAATATGCGAATCAGGGTGCGGTAAAGAATATTTTCGTAAATCACGGAGATGAGGTAAAAAACGGTCAGGTAATCGCACGAATTGAAAGGCAGGATATCCTGGATCAAATTAAGGTAAATGAAAAAAAACTTGATGGTCTTCTTCGTATGCAGGAGGTCGTTCGTTCTGCCAATAAAAACGGAAATTCAAAGCAGAAGATGATGAAATCCCTCTACGATCAGGGGCTAATCACTGAGAATGAATATTTGAATTCCCGGCAGACCGAGATGAATTTGGAGCAGCAGATAACCGAGACAAAACAGCAAATTTACCTTTTGAATGAAAATTATCAGACGGCGACTCAGGTGGTGGCTACGGCAACTGGCCGTGTCATGGAAATTCCCGTTCGCCGAGGTGATTTCGTGCAGGCGGGAAGCACAATCGCGGTAATTGAATCTGGTTCCGGAGAGAATGCAATCGGTGCGCTCGTGTATTTTTCTGCAGCAGACGGAAAGAAAATCCGTCCTGGCATGAAAATCGGACTTGTTCCCACGACGGTAAAGCAAGAGGAATACGGATATATGCAAGGGCTTATCACCGATGTTTCGGAATTCCCGGTGAGTGACAACTATCTTGTATCAAGCCTTCAGAACATGAGCCTTGCCTCAACTTTTCATCAGATTTCAAATCCAATCGAAGTTAAAGTAAGCATTATCCCTGATCCTTCCACATATTCTGGATACAAATGGTCTTCTTCCAGGGGACCAGCTCAAAAAATCGGCTCTGGCTATTTGTGTGCCGCAAAAGTCACTACTGATAGCCGCCGTCCAATTTCTCTTATAATTCCTACCATAAAAAAGAAATTGCTTGGCATTGGCGATGAGCTGGTCGCTCAGACGGCTCAAAAAGGAAACAAATAATGTTTGGATTTGGCAGAGTCAAGAAAACCCCTACCGTCTTGCAGATGGAAGCTCTTGAATGCGGCGCGGCTTCCCTTGCGATGATTCTTGGTTATTATCAGAAATATATATCTCTTGAAGTCCTGCGAGTTGACTGCGGTGTTTCCCGTGATGGTACGAAAGCAACGAATATTCTCAAGGCGGCGCGAAAATACGGACTTGAAGCAAAAGGCTTCAAAATGGAAGTTGACGCACTTCGTCTCCTCAAAGAACCATGCATTATTTTCTGGAATTTCAATCACTTCGTTGTTCTGGAGGGCTTTAAAGGTAAAAATGCCGTTCTGAATGATCCTGCTTCTGGTCGGCGGCGAGTGTCCATGGATGAATTCGACGAGTCTTTTACTGGAGTTGTGCTTACATTCGGCAAAGGCCCGGACTTTAATAAAGGCGGCGTAAAACCACGGGTTTGGCATCGCCTCAAAAAACGGCTGGGCGGACTTGGCTCAATCTTTACATTCCTCGGATTCTTGAGTTTCCTCTATTTTATACCTGGTTTTGTATATCCGACTTTTTCCCGCTTCTTCATTGATGAAATCCTTGTAAAAAATTCAATGAATCTTTTAAAACCTCTGATTGCTGTCATGGCGCTTACATGTGTCGTCAGTACGGTTTTACAGGCAATCCAGAATGCAGTTTTAATGCGTTTTCAGGTTCGGCTGAGCCTTTCTTCTGCCTCACGCTTTATTGCCCATATTTTAAAGATGCCGATGCAGTTTTTTGTCCAGCGTCTTCCTGGTGAGTTGTGTAATCGCATCGCATCTTGTGATTCTATTTCTTCCCTTGTCTCTGGGCAGCTCATCGGAGTCGTCATCAATTTGTTCAGTACGATTTTTTTTCTTGTGCTCATGCTTATGTATGACATTCCGCTTACGATAATTTCTGTTACGCTCACATCCATTGTTGTTATTGTTTTTAAGATTAATTCTGACCGAATCAAGGACAAATCTTTTAAAATCGAAATGGAGGAGGGAAAACTAAGCGGCATTACGATGTCTGGAATCGAGATGATTGAGTCTCTCAAAGCATCTGGTTCTGAAAATGACTTTTTTATGCAGTGGTCGGGTCAGCAGGCAAAAGTTCTTCTAGAGACACAGCGCCTTGTTAAAACCAACACTGGAAATTCCATCGTTCCCCAGCTTATTTCTTCCATACAAGGCATTTTGATTCTTACGGTCGGCGCCCTTCGTGTAATGGACGGTCATCTTACGATTGGTATGCTCATGGCATTCCAGACCTTGCTCTCGCAATTTTCTGGTCCAATCAATTCTTTCCTTGGATTGGGTTCATCCCTTCTTTCGGCAAACGCTGATATGCAGCGAATCGATGATGTAATGGAATATCCGATTCCCCAAATTTTTAAAGATGATTCAGAGCCTCAGTCTGACGCAAAAGCAGCCGAGAGCCTGATGTACAAGCCTATTCCAAAACTAGAAGGATATATCTCACTCAAAAACATTACATTTGGATATTCACCGTTGGCAGCTCCCCTTATCACGGATTTGAGCATTGAATTTACTCCGGGAAAGCGAATTGCCCTTGTTGGTGCGACTGGCTCAGGAAAGTCAACAATCGGCAAGCTTGTAAGCGGACTCTATAAGCCTTGGAGTGGAGAGATTCTCTTCGACAAAAAGCCAATGCAGGAAATCGAAAGGAAGGTTTTTTCATCTTCTGTTGCAGTCGTGAACCAGTCGATTTCTCTTTTTGAGGGGACTGTCAAAGACAATATTACCATGTGGAATTCTACCATCCCTGAGGAAGTTTATATGCAGGCTGCAAAAGATGCTTGTATTCATGATGTCATTACATCTCGTCCGAACGGATATTATTCAAAAGTAGGGGAGGGAGGAAGAAACTTCAGTGGCGGACAACGGCAGCGACTGGAAATTGCCCGCGCCCTCGCAACGAACCCTCGCATTATCATAATGGACGAGGCGACAAGCGCTTTGGACGCAATCACCGAACAGACTGTAGACAAAAATATCCGCCGCCGTGGTTGTACCAGTATAATCATCGCCCATCGTCTTTCTACAATCAGGGATTGCGATGAAATCATCGTTTTGGATCATGGAACCATCATTGAGCGCGGTACACATGATGAGTTGATTGCCTCTGGCGGTGCTTATAAAGAATTAGTTCAGACAATGTAATGAAGGGCTGAGAGATGGAACACAAAATCTATCAGATAGACAATACGAATTTTCTCACGCTTGACGGCTCAAGTACGACGCTTGAAGTGCTTAAGGGTCATGCATATCTTTTTGTAGTGCCGGTTTTAAAAGATGGCTCACTTGGAGCAAGGCATGAGATTACGAATTATGAGGTCGGTGGAAGATTCCCTAATATTCCCAGCACTGATGAATATAAATTAATCCTCACTGGAACAATCGGCACAGAGGTAAGGGCGATTCCCTATGAAGATCCTGATTTTGAAGGAGTCCTTGAACTTGCCCAACAGTTTATCGTTGAAAAATTGCGCGTTGAGGAAGACCGTGACAGGAAGCGTTCTGTTGAGCAGCAGCGTCTTTCGGATGAGGCTTTTTCTTCTGCGCTTGAGAATATCGCTTCCGTAGTCAACAGAAAACGCTCGGCAAATCTTATATTTGAGACAGATGATGCGCCTGTTGTCAGGGTTTTTAAGATTGTAGCGCAAAAAATGGGTGGCATGCTTGTCCGTGCGATTCCCGGAAGAGAGTATGAGAGTTCTAAATCAGGAATACAAAAACTAGCCAAAGACAATACATTGCGTGTTCGTGAAGTCGTGTTGCGGGGAAAATGGTATAACGATGATAATGGTCATTTAATCGCTTTCTATAAACCTGAGGGTGAGATTGATCTTTCCAAAACGGAAGACTCTTCTTTTATCCCTGTGGCCCTTATAAAAAAACTTGAGCGTAACGGCTACATAATGAAAAATCCTGTTGACGGGACTGAGGTTCCTGTCACAAAGAAAATAGCCGCCCAGATTCACCCGATGGCATTTATGATGTACCGGGCAATGACCGACGAAAAAATCAGCATCAAATCTGTGTGTAAATTCGTCTTTATGGACATCAAGGCAGACATTTTCCGTTATATTGTCATATCCCTCTTGTGTACGCTTATTGGCCTTATTACGCCTCTTATTACCCGTAATTTTATCGATAATGTAATTCCTGAGGCGGCAAAAAATCAGGCTGTTCAAATTTGTGTGCTCGTCTTCTTCTGTAATATTTCTTCGATGATTGGCTCGCTTTCAAAGTATTTTGCCAACATGCGAATGGAAACGAAGGCTGATTCTGATTTGGAGGCGGCCGTCATGGATCGGCTTTTAAAGCTTCCTGTTGATTTCTTTAAGAATTTTTCTTCAGGTGATTTGGCCGCCCGCACCATGACGATTTCCACAATCCGAAAGCAGATTTTCAGTATTGTGCTTTCCTGCTTTATGAATTTTGTCTTCAGTTTCGTCTACTTGATTCAAATGTTCCGTTTCTGCGGATATTTTGCAAAGTGGGGCGTCTTGTTCTGTATTTTCCCCATTATTATCTCTGCTCTTTTGTGTTTCATAACATACAAATGGCAGAAAATGCTCGTTGAGGCTCAGGGCAAGATCCAGGGTATGCTACTTCAGTTTTTGACCGGAATCGAAAAGATTACGAATTCTCATTCTGAAAAACGCGTTTTTGCCCAGTGGTCAAGGGAATACATTCGTCAGGCGAAAATCAGCTACAGTTTGGGCTTGGTTGGCATTATCTCTTCGCTTATCAATGCGGTGTATCCAACTGTCGTGAGTATTATTTTTTACTATTTATATGGGCGTGGAATAAAGCTCCAGTCCATTACAGGACTTACGACGGGTACTTTTATGGCATTCCTAAGCGCTTATTCTTCTTTTCAGGGAGCATTCCTGGGAGTTGCGGGTGCTCTTCTTGAAATCAGAAATGTCATTCCTCTCTCAAAACGAATTCAACCGATTCTTGACGCTGAGCCGGAAATAGAGTCGTCAAAACCATCTGTTGACAAGCTTTCTGGCAATATAGAAATCAGCCATTTAAATTTCCGCTATGACTCTGATGCGCCTTTGGTTCTAAAGGATGTCAATATGAGTATAAAAAGCGGTGAATTCATAGCGGTTGTAGGAACTTCTGGGGCTGGCAAGTCAACTCTCATGCGTATGCTTCTTGGTTTTGAAAAGCCTGAGTCTGGAGCGATTTTCTTTGACAATCAAGATATTTCTGCCGTGGACATTGGTTCTTTGCGCCGGCAGATGGGCGTTGTTCTTCAAAATGATACGGTCTTACAGGGAACTATCTTACAGAATATTGTCGGAAGTTCCGGTCTAAAAGAGACGGACGCATGGGAAGCGGCAAAAAAAGTTTCTTTCGACAAGGATATTCAGGAAATGCCTATGGGAATGTTCACTATGATTCCGGCGGGCGGAACGACTCTTTCAGGCGGTCAGCTTCAGCGGCTTATAATCGCCCGTGCGATTATCCGAAATCCTAGCGTTCTTATTTTTGATGAGGCAACGAGTGCGCTTGACAATAAGACTCAGCTGATAGTGCGGAAAAGCCTTGATTCTCTCAAAGTCACGAGGATTATCATTGCCCATCGCTTGAGCACGATTATAAATGCCGACAGAATCTATGTGATGAAAGACGGCGAGGTTATCGAAACAGGAAAATATGATGAACTGATGCAGCAAAACGGATATTTTGCCCAGCTTGCACGCCGTCAGGAAGTATAAGGAGATTAATATGAAAGGAAAAAATATATTTATAAACGGAGTTTTAAAGACGATTTTGCTTGTGTTCCTGGCGGGAATGTTTTTTTCTTCGTGTCATAGCGATGACCCTATTCTTGCCAGAGAGAATGCAATTAAAAAGCTATACAAAAAAGGAAGGGCGAAAATAGTCCTTGCCAACAGCTTTGACGAAAATCAAACCTCTATGTGGGAGGGAGCTCTTCTTGCCCAGAAAAAAATCCGTGAAAAAGGTCTTTGCTCGGTGGATTTGGAGCTGATTAAATGTGATGACGGCGGCACGACAATCTCAGGCACTCAGGCAGCCTATGAAATCGCTTCTGATGATGAGGTCTGCGCAGTTATCGGTCATGGTTATTCAGACATTTCTTTGCCCTGTTCCCTTATCTATCAGTATTACGGCATTCTCATGTTCAATTATATATCGACAGTTCATGTGCTTACAGAACGGAACAATCCTCTCCTTTTCAGTAATATGCCTGATGACAATGATTTTGGAGATGCCATTGCCCATATTTGCGACATAAACGGATATAAAAGCGTTCTTATCTACTATCTGGAGAACACATCAGGAACAAGCCTTTCCAACAGCTTCGAGTTTGAGTGCAATAAGCGCGGAATTTCCGTGGTAGCCCGTGACAGCTATGATCTTACGACATCCCGTCAGGATTATGACCGAATCGTCAAGCGCTGGAAAAATAATTTTGTATTTGACGCCGTTTTCCTTGCAGGGCGAATGCCAGTTATTCAAACCGTGTGGGAAACGATGCGACGAAATGGCATTAACTGTCCGCTCGTAGGCGCAGATCCTTTTGATGATCCTCTCTTTGTTGCGCAACTTCCAGAGTCAGAGAATGAAAAGATTTTTGCCGTATCGAATTTTAATACGGATTCTATGCATGGCGGATTCAGGGAATTTTTCGAATCTTTTAAGGAAGAATATGGAATCGAGCCTGATCAAGAGGCATTGCAGACTTACGATGCTCTTATGGTGCTTGCTTCGGCAATCAGTAAGGCTGATTCTGCTGTTCCCTCAAGAATTGCAGATTTTCTCCGTACAAGATATTGGGATGAAGCGGCTGGTCCTTACACTTTCAATTCAAAAGGCGCTGTGGTTGGAAGGACTCTTACGGCGAAGGTTTTCAGAAACGGAAGATTTGAGGAATTTCCTCTGACTAAATAAGTTAGTGCTTTTAGTTCAGTTCAAAAACGGCAGAAATGCCGTTTTTTTTTATGATTCTGACGGATTTTCCATTTTCTTTAATTTATTTAGCCTTTTTTCAAAGTCCTTCGTATAAATATATGTAAGCAGCGAACAGAAATTACATCCTGTAATTTCTGATTCGTACGAGAATTTTCAGTTTGAAAATTCTCTCTTTGCTTATCCCCTGCATCCGTGCAGGGCAAATATTGTCAAAAAAGCGATAAAATCGCGAGGAGAAATAATTATGACAAACGAAGAGATGAAAAGAGCATTGACACAGAGCGGAATGGCAACGGCAGAAATCGAGAAGGTGTCAGA